>Ga0169931_10000087_pt1 | contig 131534 bp, 114 predicted proteins | sample Kivu_15m_20L_FD_129675 | JGI IMG/M metagenome (GOLD analysis project Ga0169931, IMG submission 129675) | Freshwater microbial communities from Lake Kivu, Western Province, Rwanda to study Microbial Dark Matter (Phase II) - Kivu_15m_20L... | ecosystem: Environmental > Aquatic > Freshwater >... | reverse complement strand
TTATGGGGCTTATTCAAAAAGTTCAAGAAATGAAGTTGTCCTGAAAGCTAGTAGCCTCCCTCACTTCACCCTCTTAAAAATCGGCACAGTTGAACAAGGCTCGCCATACATCAACGATTTCACTGAATCACGAAGTTTCATGGTGAGCGCCGTGAAAGCCTTTTCGATATTTGGAATTTTTGCACAGCCTTTTATCACAACACGGGCGTCTTGGTAATCCTCGCTTTTCATGGCGTTGATTTTTTCCATCACCAAGGTTTCTAGAGCGGTTTTTTCATCGCCAAAAACAACTTGAGATGCATAAGGCTGAAGAGCAGATGCCATCAACATATAGGCCCAAGGTGGAATTATCGCATCTTCGGAGCAAAATACATGAACTGCCTTTCCTTGAAAAACTGTCCAATCTTGGTCTGAAATATATTTCCTAAAATCTTTTTCTTTGAGCACCATGCCTTGCCAAAGCTGTTCTTTAATATCTACACCAATAAGCTGGTCAGATGAAGGCAAATAATCCTCCAAATCAATGGTGATGAGTCCGCTGCTTTTTACCTTGTTCACAATTTCCATAACTACAAAAGTACAAAAGAATCACCCATTTAGTTTGAACCATTTTGATTGTTTGGCTGCTTAATGCGGATTCAAAGTGCGAAATTCAAAAGCATGTGTTATTTTTGCACCGTCAAAATCATTTGATTGGGCAACACGAAGATATGGATGAATCATTAAAGGAGTATTTTACACTTGCCTTGTCGGTGGATTGTGTGGTTTTTGGTTTCGATGATGAAGGACTGAAAATTTTGCTCATTGAAAGAAGTGCCGAGCCTTACAATGGCTTTTGGGCTTTGCCTGGCGATTTGGTAGACCCCAAAAAGGACTTGAACCATTCTGTGAATGAGGTTTTATTCAACCTTACAGGCATTTCTGATTTGTATTTCGAGCAAGTTGAAACTTTTGGAGAAGTACAACGCCACCCCTTTGGCCGCGTGATTACCACGAGTTACTACACCTTGGTTAAAATTAGCGATTATAAATTGAATCCCTCGTCTTTTGCCCGTGAAGCCCGCTGGTTTTTGTTGAGCGATGTTGGGGAATTGGCTTTTGACCACAATGCAATTCTCAATTCTTGTTTTAATCGCCTGCAAAGGTCTGTGCGAATCAATCCAATTGGCTTCGAACTTTTACCCGAAATGTTTACTTTGTCTGAACTGCAATCTCTTTATGAAGGTGTTCTTGGCGAAACGCTGGATACCCGTAATTTCAGGAAAAAAGTTGCCAAGATGAATATCCTCAAGGACATGAAAAAAACACAGAAATCTGTTTCGCATCGTCCAGCTAAATTGTTCTCCTTCGACGAACAGAAATACAAAGACCTGAAAAAAACAGGCTTCAATTTCGAATTGTAACGCGCTTTTTATTGTTCTAATCGCCAAACCCAATCGCGCTCAGATCACCTTAAGAAGGGGAATATTTAGGTTCAATTTTGCGCTGGCATTAAAAATAAGTTAAATTTATAGTGCTTTTGTCGATTTCTTTTTTTTACTTTGTGTGATTAATACAATAAGTATTTGCTTGAACTATGTAAATGGATACAAGCAAATCTAAACTCTTTAACGAATAATCGCTTGGCTCAAACGAATTTCATAAAGCTATTGTTGTGCGGTTTGCATCTGTTTGCTGTTGCATTCTTGCATGCCCAAAGCAGCGTTACTGAATGGGATTCATTGAAAAAACCTGCCCCTGAAAATGTCAAAAAACCAGCTTTAGAAAGTTTCAACATCAACGGTTTTTATCGTTTTTATGCCCAGCACCGCATGATGCCCAATCCTTATATGGTGGACAATGTTGCAGGTGTGCCGTATTATGCTCAAGGTCGCTCAATTTTAGTCGGCGACGACACACAATTGCCTGAGTTGACATTGAATGTTTCTGGACGTGTTAATTCACAGGCTTCTTTTGGAACAGACTTGGTGGTTTGGAACCAAAACAACGGTCAGTTTGATTATTACCGCAATTTGTTGTTGGGGATTAATCTGTATGGCAATTTCAATACAGAATGTGGTAATGTAACCATTCGAATGGGTGGTATCCATTGGCATAATATGACCTCTTTTACAATGCGTTCTTTCAACGGATTTAATAGATTTAGTTTATTCGAGCGCAATCCGTGGGATCCGCAATTCAAAAACATCGATAAGCGGTATTCTGAATATTACGATAAAGGAGCTATCACGCAAGATGCACGTTGGGCCAATCAGGCTGTGCAAGGTTTTATTTTGGATGTGAACGAAATGCCGTGGGGTTTATCGGCCAACGTGGTCTATGGAAAAACCCAAAATGCAGGTTCAGCTTTTTTCGACCAAGCAGAAGTGAATGGCAATCAGCCGAATGTGTCCTTTATTCAGTTTTATAGAAATACTGTTCCCAACTTTGTTTACGGCGGAAGACTCATCAAAACTATCGATAAGCACAAATTAAGTATCAATTCATTGAGTCGTAGAACCTTCATCGATGAATTGACCACCATGCACATCAATCAACATGTTGTTACTTTCGATGCAGATTTGACCTTTAAAAAAATATCATTTGCAGGAGAAATTGGAGTGGCCAAATACATGGATTTACCTCCCGGGGAAATGTTTACGCTTAAAATCAAGACAGATAAAGTACTAACGAAAATTCCGCTTCAACTTCATGTTTTTAGAATTAGTTCAAATGCGATAAACAACAATAGCGAAGTCATCAATACAGCTGTTACTGATGTTGAATCGGCCTCAGCAGGTGGGGCGCCAATTATCGGTGCCAATGGCGTGTTGCAGCAAAACGGAAGTGCCATGATTGGTATTTCTCAAATGGCCAACAACAGACAAGGGATGAGCTTGAACGGCGACTTTAATATTCGTGGATTAAAAGGCTCACTCGCTGTAGGGGTGGCGAAAGAAATTGAAAACATCAACCGTGAAGTAACTTTTGGATACAGCATCAATGGACTTACAATGGTGCGTTTTTGGCGTTGGGGCTTTCCAGCCAACGTGGGACCATATGGTCGTAAAAGCGTGCTCTTTCGTTCTGTTTTCCAATCGGTAATTCTTACAGATACTGGCGATAACGGAGAAGTAATCAACGACAAACATTTCAGCAACATGGAGTTGCAACTGAAATACAAACTAAAAGTTTTTGGCAAAACCTTACATGCATTTTATCTAGGAGCTTACAATTCTGTTCAACCTAAGTTTTCCCCCATTACAGTGTTTAATGAAAGTGCTTACATCAGACATTATTCGCATCAAATGGAGTTGTATTATAGTTTAACACCAGAATTTATCCTAACCCTATATTCGGGTTGGGAGCGCATTATTGCCAATTACGACACCCGAGTGGATCTGGATTCTAAACGGCCACTCAATCAAAGTAATTTGGGCTTAGGACTTGGTTTTGATTTAATGATTGCCAAAAACACAGGACTTTATTTTAGACATCGTTGGTTTAGTTTTGAAGATCGGAGTTTTGCGCTCGATAATTTCAAAGGCCACGAATCTACCATCGAACTAAAAATCTTTTTCTAATGAAGAGAATCGGATACATATTGCTGCTTTTGTTTGTTTCTCAAAATTTTTGGGCACAAGAGCGAAAATTTCAGGTAAACGGCGACGCACGTGGTTATATGTTTGCCAAAAATATGCTCATCGACCCAGCTTTGGATTCGATCAACGCCCCACGAGCCAATTACGGTCACACCCTTCTCGATTTGGGCTTCAGCATTTTTCCCAATGCCAATACAGAAATTATCAGCAGCTTCCGTATTCGCAATGAATTGGGTGGCTTTTGGGGCGGTGGCGTTTCTTTTAATGTCCGTCAACTTACTTTAAGAGGTGTTGCAGGAAATGTTGTGAAATACAATCTTGGTGATATTGACTTGAAAATGACACCCTATACACTTTATAATTTTCAGGAAGAAGGCAGCATCAATGAAGCAGAGATTTTTTCTCTACGACGACAAGTGGTGCACTACGATATGTTCTACATGCCGGGCAACACATGGCGCATGCAAGGAGCGCAAATTGGTTTTGGTTTGCAATTCAGTAAATTCTTGAAAGCCATTGAGTTTAGTGGATTTATCACGCGTCAACGACCAACAGATGGCATCACTATTCCTGAGCGGTTGTTTGGTGGAGGAACCATTACATGGAAACAAAACGACCATTTGTCTTTTGCTTTCAACAGCATCAGCCTTTTCGATTTAACACGCACCATCAATGATAGCATACGCTATAAAAACAATGTGAACACATTTAGCGTAAAATACCGCAACACCATCAACGACCATATTGATTGGGGCTTTGATGCCGAAGCGGGTTCTTCTAATGTAAATTACATCAACTATGTAAATCCATTAGCGCCAGACTTGCAAAACGATTGGTTTTACGATGCTTCATTTACACTGAATTTCAAAAAGCCGAAAATTTTGCTGAATCTGGGATACAAAGATGTGGGTGCAGATTTTTTCTCACCGGGAGCACAAACCAAACGTGTCGATTTTACCAAATTTCCGGGTGTTTTCCAACAATATACCAACGCTGCTCTTGGCAGACAGGTAAACATCACCGACATCATCAACCACAATGCAGCCTATAGCTATCAAATTTCTGATAAATTGATGGCCTACGATGTGGCCTACAACAATATCAATCCGCATGGAATCGCAACACCCAATAGACGCGGTGTTTATCTCAATGCGGAGCGATGCGATTCAGTTAAATTTAAAAGGAGCTTTATTCAAATTGCCCAACTTTTTGAATCGCGTGGCATGGGAACCAATCTTAAAAAATCCTTTACCTCCATTGGGGCAGGCACAGATATTCGAATCAACGATTTCTTTGGTTGGAAACGTGAATTGGTTTTTAATTTTGGTTTACGCCATGATATCACGAATCGCGGCGGTGAGGTTTTTGAAAAAATTAACCTGGCCAGCACCTTGGTCGATTTTGGTCTTTCACTCAATATTGTCGGAAAATTAGACATTTTGTTGGGCGCCAAATATTTCCAAGCCAAAGGCAATGAATTTGTTACCTTGCGCAATGCATTCAATACAGTCAACAATTTTCAAGCGGTGGATTTAGATATCACGGAAACCACAATGGCTGCTGGATTGCGCTACAAATTCAGCGAGAAAAACCAACTTTTGGTGAATTATCAAAACCACCAATTGAAGAACAGAACAACAGGAGGAATCAACTACGGTATTTCTCAGTTTAACATATTGTACACACTAACTTTTTAAACCATGAACAAGCTTGTTTTTTATACTTTTCTGGCTTTGTTTTTCCTAGGCTGTAGAAAAGAAGATAAAGTCAACTTCGACGGACCAAGTCTGTCTGATAGTTTTGGACCATTTGCTATTCTTCAGGATTTATCGCTGAACACCTATGAAGTTGATTTTTCAGCAGGACAACAAGTAGTTTTCAGCATGGAATTATCGAAAAACACCAATTGGGTGATAGAAATTGAAGGCGAAAATTCTGGCGCCGTTCGCACCATTACAGGCAATGAACGCATTCTTTCTATAGACAATGCCAAATGGACAGGTGGAGCAAACCAATTTCCAAGCTTCAATCTAGAAAAAGCTTACATCACCATTACTTTTCCAAATGAAACAGACAGCCCAACCATTTTGGACTCTGTGCTCATCACAGGTTTGAAACAAGACGAAGGATTTTTAATTACAAGTTTCGAAGAAGGTTTGGGCACAACCTGGCAACAATTCAATCAAACTACCGTGGCGGGCACCATTACTTGCGACCCAGCATTGGCGGCAAAAGGTTCTTGTTTCTATTCTTGGAATGGCACTGTGGGTTGGGATTGGGCTATTGGCTCCGTAACCATCAAACCTCCTTCAGGTACATTCGGTTTGCCATCAAACGCCAATAACTTGTTTTTCAATTTGGCTTTTAAAGCACTGCAGAATGTGGGACCACAAAATTCATTTTTGCTCTTTTGGTTCGATGAAGATGATAATGGCGACGGCGTATTCAACTTGAATTCAGAGGACCGTTTCATTTTTGAATATTGGTCGAATACATTAGACTGGGACTTGATTTCAAGAAAGTATGCCGACCTTAAATTCGATGCGGATGGGGCAGAACAGACAACCAATGGAAATGGATTAACTGAGCCATCTAAGTTGATATCAATCAATGTGTTTTTCTTGGCAAATCCAAACAATGGCAATGCCCAAGCTTTCGCCGACCACTTGATATTCACGCTTAATGAACCTTATCAGCCTTGAGAAAGTACATTGTAATAGGGATATTGATGCTCATTTTGGGCGCTTGTGAATTGGTGCAGTTTCAAAAGCAACAGCTTTATGACCGCTATGATAAACCCACGGCCGAGCAGCGCGCAGAATCAGTGATTTTCAGTGATGCTCAAGGTAGCTTGTGGCACTCTTTGTTTTATTGTGGCGATTTTAGAATTACCAATGAGGCAGCTTATTCGGGCAAGAGCAGTATCAAAATTTCTTGGGACAAATCCAAAGGCTGCGAATGGATTGGCTTTGGCAACAGTTTTTCCAATTGGACTGCCGTGGATATGTCGGAAGAGCGCAAGCACAAGGCACTAACTTTTTATGTCCGTTCGCAGAGCAAAACCAGCGGAGCTCTTCCAATCGTTGCTTCTTTAGAGGATTTCTCGGGAGGAGGCTCGTATCATTACATTGATGCCAAAAAATACCTCTATGGCTTAGAAATTGACACCACTTGGAAACTCGTGGTTGTGCCGCTTTGGGACTTCCCGATCATTGAAGATGAGGTAGATATCCGAGCCATCAAGCAAATGAAATTTCAGTTGGAAGGCGGCGGCAGCTTCTATCTAGACGAAATACGATTGATTGACTATACGCCGGCTCAATTTAAAAAATTTAGGGCAGAAGTGGAGGCCATGAAGCCCAAAGGAAATCCTAATCAAGTGGTGTATAATGCAGCTGAATTTGAGTTTAGCACATGGAATACTGGAAAATCAGCTTGTCAAAATGTGAAGTTGATTGAAGAAAGTGGTTACAAATTCATCTCTTGGGAGTACAACGCAGAAAGTTGTAATTGGGCCAAATGGGGTATCAATTGGAATGGTTGGTATCAGATTAATTTCAGAGGCATATTGGATGTGGCTGTTTTAGAATTGAAATACAAAACTCAACCCAATAGTCAATTCCACCTGTTTATAGAGGATTTCCGGGGCAAAAGCCACCTCATTTTTCGTGAATATGGAAAGTCTATTGGCTCCGAAGAATGGAAAGTGATTCGCCTGCCGCTGAACAAGATGGATTTGTTGAAAAACGGTTTTGCTCTCGACCAAATCAAACAACTACTTTTTGAAGGTAAAGGCAAGGGTAAAGTGCAAATTGAACACATCAAAATATTTGAACTAAAATGAGATATTTCCTGATTTTATTGATGCCATTTCTACTTTGGGCTTGTTCCAAAAAGAATGCCGACTCATCGTTTTATGGCGATGATATAGAGGAAATTATTGCCAAAATGAGCATCGAAGAAAAAGTGGGTCAAATGACGCAAATCAACCTAGATGTTATTTCAAAGGGTGAGGTTTTTAATTTGGTCGAACCACATGAATTAGATCCTGTAAAATTGGACAGCGCCATCAATCACTATTATGTCGGGTCAATTTTGAATGTAGGTGGACATACGTACACCCGTGAACATTGGGAGGATATCATCACCACTATTCAAACCAAAGCCACAAAAGAAGGCAATGGAATTCCGATAATTTACGGTATCGATGCCATTCACGGGGTCAATTATACGGTTGATGCCACTTTATTTCCCCAACAAATTGCTCAAGCGGCAACTTGGAATCCAGACTTGGTGCGTGAAGGTGCTTCTATTACGGCTTATGAATGTCGCGCATCTGGTATTCCTTGGAATTTTTCTCCTGTGTTGGATTTGGCACGCCAGCCTTTGTGGTCGCGCTTTTTCGAAACCTATGGCGAAGATGTGTTTTTAGCGCAAACCATGAGCGCTGCTGTGGTTCAAGGTTATCTAGGTGAGGATCCATCGAACCCAGAAAAAGTGGCGGCTTGCATGAAACATTTTCTGGGCTACAGCATGCCGATTTCTGGAAAAGACCGAACTCCTGCATGGATTCCCGAAAGGCAATTACGCGAATATTTCTTGCCCACTTTTGAAGCCGCAATCAAACAAAATGCTTTGACTTTGATGGTGAATTCGGGTGAGTTGAATGGTATTCCAGTACACGCGGATTACGATATTCTTACTACTTTGCTTAGAAACGAACTTGGCTTTAAAGGATTAGTAGTTACGGATTGGGAGGATATTATCAAGTTGTACCGCGACCACAAAGTAGCCAAAGATATGCGAGAGGCTGTAAAAATGGCTGTGATGGCTGGAATTGATATGAGCATGACGCCCAATGATTACTCTTTCAATGTCGCATTGATTGATTTGGTGAAAACTGGAGAAATTCCGGAAAGCCGCTTGGATGAATCTGTTCGCCGTATTCTTTGGGTGAAAAAACAATTGGGCATCTTGAAAAACCCGATTCCTGATTTTAAATATTATACTAAGTTTGCTTCGAAAGAGCACAAAAATGCAGCCCTAAAAACTGCTCAAGAATCCATTACGCTTTTGAAAAACGACAACAATCTACTGCCCTTGAAAAAAGGCGCTAAGGTTTTGCTCTGCGGTCCGGCTGCTCATTCATTAAACATCATCAATGGTGCATGGACGCATACTTGGCAAGGGGTTGACACAAATTTCAACACGAAAGGCGCCTCAACGATTTACCAAGCGATGCAGGAAATTAATCCGGGTCAGGTATCCTATGTTTTGGGCAGTGATTTGGATAAAGAAGTCAACATTGCAGCTGCTGTTTCGGCTGCAAGATCTAATGATGTTGTTGTGGTTTGTTTAGGTGAAATACCAAGTACAGAAAAACCGGGCGACATAGAAGACCTGAATTTGCCCATAGCCCAACAAAATTTGGTGCGCGAGTTGAGTAAAACGGGCAAGCCGATTGTTTTGGTTTTCGCTTTCAACAGACCGATGATTGTGCGCGAAATCGAACCGCTTGCCGCGGCCATTGTGCACACTTATTTGCCTGGCGATTTTGGCGGAATTGCATTGTCTCAGATTTTGTTTGGCGATGTAAATCCATCGGGAAAATTGCCTTGCACCTATCCGAGAAATACAGGTTCTTTGTTGTTTTACGATCATAAACATACGGAGTTGTTGGACAAAGATTTTGGCTACAATACCTTCAATCCGCAGTGGGAATTTGGTTTTGGTTTGAGCTATTCTAAGTTCGTTTACAGCAACTTGAAAATTGACAAAAAATCATTCGGACAATCAGATATGATCCGTATTTCGGTTCAAGTAAAAAACGATTCAGATAGATCCGCCAAGGAGGTTGTGCAGGTATTTGTAAGTGATTTAGTTGCGAGCATCACACCGAGCGTAAAAAGACTGCGCGCTTTCAGAAAAGTATCTTTGGAAGCAGGAGAAACCAAAACAATAGAAATTGAAATGCCAATAGCAGCATTGGCTTTTGTAAATAAAGATTTGAAATGGATTGTTGAACCAGGAGAATTCCTGCTACAAGTCAATACTTTGAAGCAGAAATTCTACGTAAAAGATTAAAATATGACGCGATTGATGTATTTTTTAATGGCTTTCACATTTGTTGTATCAACAGGATGTAAACAAAGCGACCCACAGGAAAATTTCAAGGTTTTGGTTTGGTCGGATGAGTTCGATGGCAACGAAATCGACGAATCTAAATGGGAGGTGCAATTGGGCACAGGAGGCTCTGTTGGTCTCTTTCTTTGGGGCAATAACGAAGCACAGTTTTACCGAAAAGAAAACCTTTCCGTAGAAAATGGCATGCTGCGTATTCGTGCGCAACGCGAAAATTTTCAAGGCATGGAGTACACATCTGCACGTATTCGTTCGTTGAATAAAGGCGATTTCAAATACGGTCGTGTTGAAGCCAGAATCCGCATGGATAATGCTGCTGGTTTGTGGCATGCCTTCTGGATGTTGCCTTCAAATCCTGCTGAAACTTGGCCCATTAGTGGTGAAATTGACATCATGGAATATGTTGGAAATATGCCCACAAGCATTTTGCATTACATTCATTTTGCAAATACAGAGGGCAATCATCAAAATAAAGGTGTGGATGTGCCTTTAACAACGGCGAGTTCACAATTCCATGTTTATGCGGTGGAATGGGACCAAACGGAAATTGTTTGGTATATTGATGATGAAGTCACCCAGCGCATCATGCGTGATGATCCCGATGTGGGACCAACATGGCCTTTTGATGCTAAATTTCATATCTTGTTGAATACAGCCGTTGGTGGAAATCTGGGCGGAAACATCAATACGCAAGGTTTGATTGCTCCCAAATATATGGATGTTGACTATGTTCGTGTTTATCAATAAATCGCACTAAACCAAGCTGATATGCAAAAATCAATGCTCCTGTTTTTTCTTCTTTCATTTGGTTGGGCGTGGTCACAAGCCTCCAAAGTGGAAGTAATTACGCGTGAAGATGGCTCATTTCAATTGTTGCGTAATGGTGAACCTTATTACATCAAAGGCGCTGGTGGCACTGTGAAATTGGAGGAGCTGAAAAACTATGGAGGCAATTCAATACGCACTTGGGGTATTGCTGCTGATACGGATAAAATTCTCGATGAAGCCCATAAATTAGGCCTCACCGTTTGTTTTGGGATTTGGATGGGTCAAGAACGACAGGGTTTCGATTACAGCAATGAAGCTGCTGTGCAAGGTCAATTGGAGGAATTTAGACGAATTGTGCGCAAATACAAAGACCATCCAGCGATTTTGGTTTGGGGCGTGGGCAATGAAATGGATTTGGACTACAGCAATTTTGAGGTCTGGAAGCACTTGGAAGCGATTTGTAAAATGGTCAAAGAAGAAGACCCGAATCATCCTACTATGGCGGTCACGGCTGGTTTAGACGTGGCTGAGGTAAAATTAATCAACCGTTACACACCAAGTTTGGATATTTTAGGGGTAAATACGTATGGCAACATTGCCTATCTGCCTGGCGCTGTACAAGCCTATGGCTGGAAAAAACCCTATGTTGTTGCAGAATGGGGACCTTATGGCTATTGGGAAGTGCAAAAAACATCTTGGGGCGCCAGTATTGAGGAAACGAGTACCCAAAAAGCGGATACCTATAAAAAGAGTATGGACGCCATTTTGTCGGATGCCAAATATTGCTTGGGGTCGTATGTTTTTCTCTGGGGCAACAAACAAGAGCACACGGCTACTTGGTTCAATTTATTCTTAGAAAGTGGAGAGCAAACTGCCGTGATGGATATTTTGATTCGCGGGTGGAGCGGCAAAGAACCACAAAACCGGGCGCCGAGTATTGATACCTTTCTATTGGATGGTAGGTTGGCGCATCAAAACATTATTTTTTCTAGTGGTCAACGCGTTCCTGTTTTGGTACAATCTACTGATCTAGATGGAGATAAGCTCACTTATGTTTGGCAAATTGTGCCTGAGAGCACAGATAAAAAATCAGGCGGTGATGCAGAAATCGCGCCCAAACCTTTAAGCGGCATTTTTAAGCGCAGTTCAAGAAAGCTAAATTCAGTGGAATTCGAAGCGCCAAAGCCAGGACAATACCGTATTTTTATTTATATTTTTGACGGCAACAACAACGTAGCCACAGCAAATATTCCATTTTTAGTAAAAGATGAATAAACTTAGAATTGTAGCAGATAGCGGCTCATCCAAAACGGATTGGGTGCTCATTGACGAAAATGGTCAACAGGTGGATAAAATCAGAACAATTGGTTTTAACCCTTATTTTCAATCTTCAGAATTGATTTTTGCAGAAGTAGAAGAAGGATTTCAGCATCTCCATGAACGATTACATTATGTAGAAGCAGTTTACTTTTATGGTGCAGGTTGTTCATCGCCTGAAAAAAATCAGGTGGTAGAACATGCGCTTCAACCGCTTTTTAGAAATGCCAAAATCACCATCAACCACGATTTGGAAGCTGCCGCAGTGGCTACTTTAGGCGACAGAAGCGGTATCGCTTGTATCATTGGTACGGGTTCAAATTCCTGTGTTTGGGAAAACAATCATGTCGTTGCCAATGTGCCTTCGCATGGCTATATTTTTGGTGATGAAGCCAGTGGTTCCTATTTGGGAAAAGAATTGGTCAGGAGATATCTCATGGGTCAGTTAAATGATAATCTAACCCAGTCTTTTGAGGCAACTTTTAAACTGAGCAAAGAACAAATTCTCAATGCAACATATCGCGAACCCAGTCCGAATGTTTTCTTGGCCAAGTTTGCTCAATTTTACTCCCTTCATCCCAATGATTCGAGTTTACAAGCCATCATCGAAGAGGGTTTCCATAAGTTTTTTGAAGTGCGTATTTTGCCTTATCACAATTATACCCATTACAAACTTGGTTTTGTTGGTTCAATTGCCTATTATTTTCAAGCTTCTTTGAAGAAAGTTGCGGAAAAGTATGGTATGGAAGTGGCTCAAATTGTGCAATGCCCGATTGATAGTTTGGTGGCTTATCACGCGCAGAAAAAAGTGGCTGTTTAAATAAATGCTCTTGTGTTTTCTCTTCTTTTTGTTACTCTAAGTGATGAAGATTAAATTTTTAGCATAAACTTATTGTTAATTTGACAAAAAGCAATATATTTGGTGCAAAATTAATGTTATGAAAAATAAAATTTTACTTTCTCTTGGCTTGATGTTCACCTTTTTGGTGCATGGTCAAAACGTTGTTATCAACGGTAATTTCAGTGATGGACTGAATTCATGGTCTACTTATATTGCGGATTGGGCAGGTGTGAATGCTGCCTTTTCGGCGGCAAACAACGAGGCCAATGTAACAGGAATTGTGGGTGCAGGTGGTGCAACGTGGCATGTTCAATTGAATCAAATTTTGACCGCAGGTCAAATTAGTTCTTTGATGGTTGGTGAAACTTATGAGATCACTTTTGATGCGCGTTCGAGCGTAAATGGTCGTTCTTTAAAGTTGTTTTTTGGTGAAGATGGCGGTGGATTTGCTGCAATTCATCAACAAGATTATACTCTAACAAATGCAAATGCGGAGTATAGTGCTACTTTTACTGTTGGTGCGACATATGGTGCAATGAAGCTTGGCTTTGAAATGGGTTTGAGTAATGACCCAGTTTACATCGACAATGTGGTATTGCAGGTTTCTTCTGCTGTTGCTGCTCCTCCTCAACCTGCTGGTTTTGTTGCCAATACACCAACTGAATCAAGCATTTTTGTCGCTTGTGGTCCAAACCAAATTGGCGGCAATGTGGTTTATCGCTTGTTCTATTCTCCTACTTTAACTGCACCAGTAGATCCCTTAGATGCTACTCAATATACTTTCGGCTCAACGGCAGGTGATGGTGGAGGCACTAATCCGTTTGGATTCAATATTACCGGTTTGGAAGCTTCAACTGAATATTTCGTTTGGTTGTACCAATACAATACGGTTGACATGTTGTACTCAACTCCAGCAGTAGCCACAGTTACTACCCTTGGTGGCGGTGGTGGAACAGCTGTTCCAATTACTTTCCAAGTTGATATGGCGAATTATCCTGGCACGTTTACAACGCCTGAGGTTAATGGTACTTTCAATAACTGGTGTGGCAATTGTGCTGCAATGACAAATACCTCTGGCACAATTTGGTCTATCACCATTGATTTGGAGCCGGGAACATATGAATTCAAATTTTCGCATGACAACTGGACGGGTGAAGAGGCTTTGCTAGAAGGTGCACCATGTACTGTAACTTCTTTCGAATATACGAATAGAACTTTAACTGTAACAGAGGCAGCTACACTTCCAGCGGTATGTTGGAACAGTTGTGTGGCTTGTGCAAGTTCAACAACAAGAGTCGTTACTTTCCGAGTGGATATGAGTGAGTATACCGGTACATTTACAACACCTGAAGTAAACGGTACATTCAACAATTGGTGCGGCAACTGTGCGCCTTTGACATCTGTTGGAAACGGTATATGGGAATTGCCAGTTACACTTGAGGATGGTACATATCTCTTCAAATTCTCTCACGACAATTGGGCAGCAGAGGAATCTTTAACACCAGGGTCTTCTTGTACGATAACTGAAGGTGAATTTACAAACCGTTCTCTTGTTGTTTCTCAAGACACTGTTTTATCTATTGTTTGTTGGAACTCTTGTGTAAGCTGTGATTTGGTTGCTTTGGAGCAAGACGAACTGTCGGCTTTGACAATTTATCCAAATCCTTCAAACGGTGAAATCAATATTCAAGGCACAACGGCTGCTGAAGAAGTAACAGTTACAATCACAGATGCGCAGGGCAGAATAGTGTATACTAATGTTTCGAATGGTGTTGCTATGAACGAGCAAATCAATTTGGAAAACATGGGTTCTGGCATTTATTTTGTTCGTTTGGCATCCAACAATGCTCAAAGAGTTGAACGTATTGTGATTGCGGATTAATTTGAATTGAAACCCAGAAAAACAACACGATAAGTTTTTTTTTCGCGCTGAGTAATCGATGCTCATGGAATTACTCACAAAAAAGTCCGCTGCAATTTTTCTGTAGTGGACTTTTTTTTAAATCCAACGTTAGCTTTGCATATAAATTGAATAAGAAATTATGAAGAAGTTTTCCTTTGTTGTTAAGAAATTCAACCTCGTTGTTTTTGGCGGCGATGGCGATTTGGCGTTCTTGAAGATTTATCCGTCGCTGTTTTATCGTTTTTTGGACAGACAGATTCAAGATGAATTCAATTTGATTGTGGTTTCGCAAAAATCAGCTGATCGAGCAGCTTTTTTGGAGCAGCTCAAAGCCAAGATGGAAAAAGCGCTACCCAAAAAACAAACATCGGAAATGGCAGCTTTCTTCGAGCATATTCAAGTGATTCAGTTGGCTGAAAATACCAATACGGAATATGAAAAACTAAAAAGTGCACTTCAAGACTTTAGCCATTATCAAACGGTATATTATTTCTCCACACCTTCGAGCGCTTATGGTGAAATCAGCAAAGCTTTACAATCCGCTGGTTTGGTCTCGCCATATTGCAGGGTAGTGGTTGAAAAGCCTTTGGGTTCTGACTTGAAAAGTTTTAAAGCCATCAACGATAGAATTCGCGATGTTTTCGCAGAAGACCAAATTTTCCGCATCGACCATTATCTTGGAAAAGAAACGGTTCAGAATTTAATGGTGCTCCGTTTTACCAATCATTTATTTGAAAGCTCTTGGAATAGAGAACACATCGACAATATCCAAATCACTGTTTCTGAAAGTATTGGTGTCAACAAACGCGGCAATTATTACGATACCACAGGCGCTCTTTTGGACATGGTGCAAAATCATCTTTTACAGCTTTTGTGTTTGGTTGCCATGGAGCCGCCATCTGTAGTGAGCTCTGAAAATGTGAGAGCGGAAAAACTGAAAGTTTTAAAGTCGCTACGCAATTATTCCCATGACACGATTGTAGCAGACACCGTGAAAGGGCAATATACCCGAGGCAATGTTGGCGGTGTTGAAGTGAATTCTTATTTGGAGGACATAGAGAAATATCAATCTAACACGGATACTTTTGTTGCCTTGAAGGTTTTTGTGGACAATTGGAGGTGGAAAGGGGTGCCTTTTTATGTGAGAACGGGCAAGCGTTTGAAAAAGCAACATTCCGAAATTGTGATTAATTTTAAACCGGTTAGCCACAATATTTTTGAGCCAAAGGAAGAGATTTTGAACAATAAATTGATCATCAAACTTCAACCGCAAGAAGGTATTGAATTGGTGCAAATGACCAAGATACCAGGTCCGGGGGGATATCGTTACAAACCGATTTCTTTGGAATTGGATTACTTGGATTCATTCAACGAAAGGCTTCCAGATGCTTATGAACGTTTAATTATTGACGTAATTCGAGGAAACCAAACCTTGTTTATGAGTGAGCATGAATTGGAAGCGGCTTGGTTGTGGATTGAATCAATCACTTCAAATTGGCAAAAGTTGGGTGTGCAAAATGTGTTGTATCGTGCCGGAACAGATGGACCAGGAAACGCCGTTTTGAATCCGGGTGATAAATGGAACAATTAACAATAAAACAGCACCATGATGAGCAACGAATATAGCGATGTAAATGCCTTGGAAAATGCGCTTTTGTCACGAATAGCATTGTTAATTGAAAACTGCATTCAGGTCTCGGGTAAGGCGACGATTTTACTTTCCGGTGGGTCAACACCAGTGGAACTTTATAAAAAAATGTCGCACTTGGATTTGGATTGGTCGCATGTTCATGTAGGTCTGGTTGATGAGCGCTATGTAGAAACACATGATACCATGAGTAATGAACGGTTGATTCGCGAAACTTTGCTACAAAATCGAGCTAAAGATGCCAATTTTACGGGCATGGTGCATACTTTTCAATCACCTGAAGATAATCTGATTCAAGTGAATCAAGCCTATGAGCAGCATTTTGCTCATGTCGATATTTGTTTACTCGGTATGGGCAATGATGGTCACACGGCGTCTTTATTTCCCAATGATTCGGCTTCAACTGATTCATTGAATTCAAAAAGCAACGAACCTTTAGTGATATACACCCAAGCGCCAGCCTTTCCAAAGCATAGGATTTCGGCAAGTTTTTCCTACTTAATGCAATCCAAACACCTCATTTTGATGCTTACGGGAGCCGCGAAAAAAGCACTGTTTTTGGAAAGTAACCGGGATAAATTGCCGATTGACTATTTTAAAGAAAAATTAGAAGTACATTACGAATCTTAATAAGAGAGCCATGCACAAAACAATCATTGATGTAACAGAACGGATAGTAGCCCGCAGCCAAAATGAGCGACAGGTTTATTTGCAACGTATGCGTGAAGCTTTCAGTACGGATATAAACAGGAAACATTTGAGCTGTGGCAACTTGGCCCATACTTTTGCTGGTTGCCAACCAAAGGATAAAGAAAAATTAAGCGATGATTTTACCCCCAATTTAGGGGTGATTACCGCTTACAACGATATGCTTTCGGCCCACAAAACTTACGAAGATTATCCCAAAATGATTCGCCAGTTGGCCAACAAATATGGAAGTGTGGCACAAGTGGCTGGCGGTGTTCCGGCTATGTGCGATGGCGTCACGCAAGGGCAAAAAGGCATGGAATTATCGCTGTTGAGTCGAGATACTATCGCGCTAAGCGCAGCCATTGGATTGTCGCATAATGTGTACGATGCCGCTGTGTTTCTGGGGATTTGTGATAAAATTGTCCCTGGCTTGATGATGGCCGCCATGAAATTTGGTCATCTTCCTACGATTTTTCTTCCTGGTGGACCCATGACATCCGGTATTTCTAATGAAGAAAAATCAAAAATTAGACAAGCCTATGCAGAGGGGAAAATTTCTCGTGCGGAACTGTTGAAAGGCGAAGCCGACTCGTATCATTCTCCCGGCACCTGCACATTCTACGGCACTGCCAACAGCAACCAAATGCTGATGGAGATTATGGGACTTCATTTGCCTGGCGCTAGTTTCGTAAATCCCTCGACGCAATTACGCGAACTATTTAATGACTTGGGCATCCAAACCTTGGTTAACAATGTGCGCTCTGGCGATTTCAATTACACTGCTGCAAGTATCATCTCAGAAAAATCAATTGTCAACGGTATCATAGGTCTTTTGGCTACTGGCGGATCAACCAATTTGATTTTGCACATTGTGGCGATAGCCAAGTCTGCTGGCATTACTATTACATACGATGAATTTAATGATTTATCTTCTGTAGTGCCCTTGTTGGCTCGCGTTTATCCCAATGGTGCAGCTGATGTGAATCATTTTCACGCAGCGGGTGGTGTTGGTTTTGTGATTAGAACGCTTATCGATCATGGCTTGATGCACGAGGATGTATATACCTTGATGGGTTTAGGATTAAGAAAATACACCATGGAACCCAGAATTGTTGACAACAGAATTGTATATGTCGAAGGACCAGACAAATCTTACAATGAGCAGATATTGCGCTCCGTTGATCAGGCTTTTTCTCCAACTGGTGGAATCCGTTTGCTCAAAGGAAATATCGGGCGAAGTGTGGTTAAGATTTCTGCCGTTGAAGAAGAAAATCGAATTATTGAGGCACGAGCCATCGTTTTTAATGAACAAGAAGATTTAATCAAGGCATTTAAAAACAATGAGTTAGAGCATGACTTTATTGCCGTATTGCCCTTTCAAGGTCCGAAACACAACGGTATGCCCGAGTTGCACCAACTCACCCCAACGCTTACGGTTTTACAAAAAAGGGGGTATAAAGTGGCATTAATCACCGATGGGCGCATGTCTGGTGCTTCTGGAAAAGTTGCGGCTGCCATTCATATCACTCCAGAAGCGCGAGATGGTGGTCCTATTGCTAAAATCAGAACGGGCGATTTGATTCGAATCGACTGTGAATCTTGTGCTTTTGATGTATTGGATCCAGCCTTTTTGAATCGGGCACCCGCCACAAAGTCGAATGCAACTCATGGTTTGGGCACGGAATTGTTTAATTTAGCCAGAACCCATATTTCCGACAGCGAATCAGGAGCCAGTTTTATTTTGTAATCAATAGATAATTTGAACTTCAAATAGAAAATATGACACAAAACAACATTAGAGCGGTTTTAGCTGCTCATAAGATTATTCCTGTGGTCACATTCCACAATTTGAGTGAAGTAGATCCTTTGGTCGATAAATTGTTGGAGCAAGATGTGCGTTGCATCGAAGTTACATTGCGCACCCCTGAAGCCATGGAATGCATTGCGTATTTGGTGAAGCACAAAAAAAACGATTTTTCTATTGGCGTAGGTACCGTAATTCGACCAGAACAAGTGGAGATACTTGAAAACATGGGCGTAGATTTTTTGGTTTCACCGGGATTGAGCCCTGATTTGGCTGCCGCTTTTTTGAAATCAAAAACACCTTTTATTCCTGGCGTTGCTACACCCAGCGATATTATCACCGCACAGGCTTATGGTTTTGACACATTGAAGTTTTTTCCAGCCAATTTGTTTGGAGGTTTAGGCGCTCTAAAAGCGTATGACCAAGTCTTTCCTGCAATCAAATTTTGTCCTACTGGAGGCATTAACGCTAACAACTACGAAGAATTTTTGGCGCTCAATAATGTGATTACTGTTGGCGGTTCTTGGCTCGTTTAGTGCTTTTCGAAAATTAATATACAAACAATAGCGCTTTTTTTTGTCTTTTTCTTTGCTCCTCTGAAAAACTCTATATCTTTGCGCGAAATTAATTTAAAAATAATATGAAACTATTTAATGTATTTATGGTAGGTGTATTGGCACTTACAATGGTTGCTTGTAAAAGCGGGAAAGACAATTTGGTTGGCACATGGGGCGTTGAAAGCGTTGATATGTCTGAAATGTTGGCGGGTCTTACTGAAGAAGAGAAAGCAATGTATGAATCCTTCATGCCTATGATGGAAGAAGCTTTCAAAACAATGGAAATGACTTTCAAAGCCGACGGTACGATGACAACCAAGGCTAACATGATGGGCCAAGAAAGTTCTGATGAAGGTACTTGGACATTGAGTGACGATGGAAAAACTTTGACTACTACCACAGGTGGTAAAGAAGAAAAAATCGCAGTTGAAAAATTGACTTCTTCTGAATTGACTTTGGCTATGGATGCTGAAGGCATGAAAATGAAATTGATTATGAAGAAAAAATAATCTTCTCAACAAAATTTGAGAAACCTGTTTTGGCATTGCTGAAACAGGTTTTTTTGTTTACTTTGGACGCAAAAGTACATGATGAGAACGATAAACATTTTTTTAGCCTTGTTGCTAATAGTGGCCACAACATCTTCCTTTTCTGCAGGGAAAAAGCCAAGTAAATTAATCATTGGCACATGGGGCGTTGAAAGCGTAGATATGTCTGAAATGCTAAACGGTGTGCCTGAAGAAGAAAAGGCCATGTACGAAGCTTTTTTGCCTATGATGGATGAAGCTTTCAAAACAATGCTGTTGACATTTAGAGCGGATGGCACCATGTCTACCAAGGCGAACATGATGGGTACTGAGAGTTCTGATGAAGGCACTTGGGTGTTGAGCAAAGACGGTAAAACTTTGACCACTACTTCTAATGGTAAAACTGACAATATTGTCATTGAAAAGCTCACGAAATCAGTTATGCTTTTGGTTTTGGATGCCGATGGTATGAAAGTGAAATTGCTGATGAAGAAGAATTAATCTCCTCTGCTTGGCATTTCTACTCGAGTCCTGTGAATTATCCAGGACTTTTTTATTCCTTTTGTTGCCCGAATGATTAGCGTATAAGTAGTTCTAATTACATTTGTTCAATTCAAAAAATCTACAAAAACCGATCATATGAAATTGTTTAGTCCCGTATTATTGCTCTTTTTGGCCTTGCCTTTGATGCAACAACTCAATAAAACGGAAAAAAAAGTAGTCGGCGTTTGGAAATCCACCAAAGTTGATTTCACCGACATGCTCACCGGAATTTCAGACGAGGAAAGAGCGATGTATGACGCTTTTCTACCCATGATGGAAGAAGCCATTTTATCGCTACAAATGACTTTTAATGCCGATGGTTCCTATACTTCGGAAATGACCATGTTTGAGGAACTTAGTAAAAATGAGGGCACGTGGCAGCTGAGCGCAGATGGTAAAACACTCAAAACCACTGTGAAAGAATCAGACGAGGTCATGACGGTGGAAAGTATTAGCTCCAAAGAAATGGTTCTTATGGTTGAGGGCGAAGGCATGAAATGGAAAATTTTCATGGCGAAACAGAAATCAAAAAAGAAGTAGCGCAACATGCTTTTCTCCAAAGAAGACGATTATTTCATGAAATTGGCTTTGCAACAGGCCGAACAAGCTTTTGAAGCCGATGAGGTGCCCGTAGGAGCCTTACTGGTGTGTAACGGACAAATCATTGCAAGAGCGCACAATTATGTTGAATTGTTGAATGATTGCACAGCCCATGCCGAAATGCAAATTATTACCGCTGGAGCTGATTACATTGGTGGAAAATACCTCACCGATTGTACCTTATACGTTACACTTGAGCCTTGCGTGATGTGTGCGGGTGCACTCTATTGGTCGCAGATTTCACGCGTTGTTTACGGTGCTTCCGATCCAAAACGCGGTGCATTGAGATTTGGCAGCGAATTGTTTCATCCCAAAACGCAAATCATTGGCGGGATTCTTGAACACGAATGCGCCGAAATCATCAAACGATTTTTTGAGCAAAAACGAAATTAAATTCAGCACAAACAAAACACCACATATGAAAGCCATTCTCACTTTTTTGATCTTCGGATTCGCCCTTCAAGCACCGGCACAAATCGATATCACTGCCTTACCGGGCAATTGGTGCATCAGTAAAATTGTAAATGCACAAGACGCTGAAGAACAAATTCCTGAGGTAGATTTACAAGAAATGATAGCTGATATGATAGGCGCTGTTTTTCATTTCACTAAAGACAACCGCTTCACCGTAATAGAAGAAGACATGACCCTCGAAGATGCGCTAAAAGATGCTTTAACTTTCGTGCATGTGAAAGAAGAACAAATTTTAGAAATGGAAGACCCTGAAACAGGTGAATTGATTCTTTTCCAATTGGTTAAAGTGAGTAAAACAGAATTTGTGTTTCGGGTTTACGAATCTGTTTTTGGCTTCGAAATGACTTTTGTGAGGTGTGATTGATATTCAATTCAGAGATTAATTTTCCTGGCTCACTCCAAAGCGTCATCAATTTCTTCAAATTTAAACTCAAATCCGGTGCTTTTGAGTTTGTCTGAGTTTGTATTCACACCATTCAGCAGCATTTCGCTCATTTCGCCCAGCATCATGCGCATCACAAAAGCTGGAACTCCGATGGGCAACATCCAACGTTTCACTGATTTGGCTAAAGCTTTCGAAAAATCTCGATTGCTGATTGTTGAGCCGCAAATGTTGTAAGCGCCATCAAGCTTTTGTTCGACCAAATGCAAAATTGCACGCACCAAATCTTCTTCGTGAATCCAAGTGAAGGGTTGTTTGCCAGTGCCTAAGGGCGAACCCAAGCCCCATTTAAACAGAGGTTTCATTTTTGCCAAAGCACCACCATCCGGACTTAATACAGCACTAATGCGGAGTAAAGTCACAGGACAAAGCGCCTCGAAGTTAAGCGCAGCATGTTCCCATTCTTGCACCAAACGACTCAAATAATCGCTGCCATAAGCATCGTCTTCCATTAGCACTTGACTTGTGTTCACAGGATAACAATTGATGCCGGAAGCCGAAACGTAATGTTTAATCGACTTGCTTTTTTTGGCCGCTTCAAACAAAACGAGCGCTGGTTTGACCCGCGAATCGTGCAATTCTTCTTTGCGTTTGGCTGTCCAAGGTTTGTCCGCAATGCCAGCACCACACAAATTGACAATCACATCAACGCCATCCAATGCGTTTTCACTGATTTCGCCAGCATCTGGATTCCACCAACGGTATTTTGGGTTTGTGCATAGTGATTGACTTCGTGTTAGTATCACAACACGATTGCCACTGTTCTCGAATGAGTTACTTAACTTTTTACCAATTAAACCTGTTCCTCCAGCAACGAGAATAGTAGCTTGCATAAATTTAGATTTCTCTTTGCATCAGATAATCAGATAGTCCGATGAGCAATTGTTTCTTCTCTTGAATAACAGATATGGCCTTTAAATGTTCCATGGCTTTGTAGTAAAATCCCTGCATGGCACTTGCTGAAATCTGGCGAATATTCAATTCATCATACAAACCTCTAATGATTTCCACTTTTTCAGCGTGATTGCTGTTGTTCATTTGTGCTTCAAAAATGGCTTGTTGTGCTTCATTGGCATCCTTGCGAGCGGTTAGGTAGAGGAATGTTTTTTTGTTGGAAATAATATCTCCTCCCACTTGTTTTCCGAATTTTTCTGCATCGCCATAGACATCCAAAATGTCGTCTTGGATTTGGAAGGCAAGACCAATGTTGACCCCAAAATCATAGATGTGTTTTTTGTCTTCCGGTGAAGCATCAGAAACGATGGCGCCAATTTCTAACGCACATCCCAATAAAACCGATGTTTTAAGGCGAATCATTTCTATGTACTCTGGAATGGTTACATCCGTACGTTGTTCAAAATCCATGTCCATTTGCTGACCTTCGCAAACTTCAATAGCCATTTGGTTGAATGCGTTCATCAAATCACCAAAATAAACGGTGTGTGTGCGCATCAAATATTGATAGGCAACTATTAACAAAACATCGCCCGACAAAATGGCTTGCGAATCGTTCCATTTTTCATGAACTGTGGCAATTCCTCGGCGCAATGGAGCGGCATCCATGATGTCGTCGTGAACCAAAGTGAAATTGTGAAAAAGCTCAACAGCCAATGCTTGATTCAAGACATCTTCGCGTTTGTTGTTGAACATGCGAGCTGCCAAAAGCACCAAAATCGGTCGGATTCTTTTCCCGCCAATCGACAAAAAATAACTGATTGGTTCGTAAAGTGATTTTGGACTATTCGAAATTTTCAAGTCAGCCAATGCGACTTCAATTTTTTGCTGAAGGCTTTTTAGTTGCTCCATTTATTTTTTTATCAAATTCATCAAATAAGTCCCATAGCCCGATTTAACAAGGGGCGCAGCAATTTGTTCAAGTTGTTCTTTGGTAATAAAACCATTGCGATAAGCCACTTCTTCGATACAACCAATTTTTAATCCTTGGCGCTCTTCGATTACTTGCACAAACTGTCCGGCTTGCATCAGCGAAGTGAATGTTCCGGTATCCAACCAAGCTGTACCTCTGTCCAAAATCGCGACTTTCAATTTGCCAGCCTCCAGGTAATGCTTGTTGACGTCAGTAATTTCATATTCACCACGTGCGGATGGCTTCAAGTTTTTCGCGATTTCGATTACAGAATTGTCGTAAAAATACAAGCCCGGAACAGCATAGTTCGATTTCGGTTGCGCAGGTTTTTCTTCGATTGAAATGGCGTTCATTTGTCCGTCGAATTCCACAACACCGTAGCGTTCAGGATCACTCACGTGATAAGCATAAACCACACCGCCATCAGGGTCGTTGTTTTCTTTGAGCAAGGTATCCATCCCAACGCCGTAGAAAATATTATCGCCCAAAATCAGCGCTACTTTGTCGTTGCCGATGAATTTTTCGCCAATCACAAAGGCTTGCGCTAAACCATTTGGAACCGCTTGTTCAGCATATTCAAACGAGCAACCCAAGTTTTTGCCATCGCCTAATAACTTTTTGAAATGCGGCAAATCATGCGGCGTTGAAATAATCAAAATCTCGCGAATGCCGGCGCTCATCAAAATCGACAGCGGATAGTAAATCATCGGCTTGTCATAAATCGGCATCAATTGTTTTGAAATCGCCAAAGTCAATGGATGCAAACGCGTTCCCGAACCACCTGCTAGAATTATTCCTTTCATTTCTCTTTTATTATTTGCGATTCGAGATTGAAAGATTCGAGATTTGAAATTCAGTAACTCACGTAATTTCAAATCTCGAATTTCAAATCTTTAATGCCAAATCTCGAATTTCAAATTATTCAATCTTCAAATCATCCAACTCTATATCTTCATCTTCTTCCAAAAACTGGAAATACGGCTCCTGAAACGATTTTGTGTTCAACCAGCGCTGTAAACTCAAGAGAATAGAAGGAAGCAAAACCAAGTTGGTAACCATCGCCACAATCAAAGTCAAACTCACCAACATACCCAACGCTTGTGTGCCGCCAAACTGCGAAAGTGAAAACATATTGAAGCCGCAAAACAAGATAATCGAGGTGTAGAACATACTCAAACCTGTTTCTTTCAAGGCATTAATCACACATGCTCCCTGTGCCCAAGCTCTGGTTTTCAGCTCCATGCGGTATTTGGCTAAAAAGTGAATGGTGTCATCAACCGAAATACCAAAAGCGATACTGAATACCAAGATTGTGGAAGGTTTTATCGGAATGTGGAAAAAGCCCATCACGCCAGCAGTAACAATCAATGGGATGAAATTTGGAATCAATGAGGCGACAACCATACGCCACGAGCGGAATAAAATGGCCATCAAAATTGAAATAATCATAATGGCAATAAACAAACTCGTTAAGAGATTTTTTACCAAATATTGCGTTCCTTCAGCAGCCACTACCGACGTGCCCGTTAAGGTAAAATTGTAGTACTGGTTGTCGATGGCTTTTCTCATCGCTGGCAAAAACGCTGGTTTATCCTTGTAGCTTTCAATGAGACTCGGATTTTCATCAAATTGAAACATGAGGGCTTCATCGCCTTGCGCCAGTTCTTTTCCTAGTTTGGAAATCACGTTTTTGTGTTCCATTGCAATGACCTGGTAAGCCTTAAAATCGCCCTCTTCCAAGTTGTCATACAGGTCTTCCAATTTGGCTTTGTCTGGATTAAGAATGGCATCAATTTCTGTATTCAATTCCTTCCCTAGATCGGCTATTTCATAGGAGCCTAAATCCAACATCTGACTGCGAATGCGCAATACCATAGCATTGGTGTCCAACAATTCTTTTAAACCAAAAACGCCCTCGCTTTCATATTCATCGCGAAATTTATCGATGTAAGGCTTTATGAAACGCAAATCTTGGTTGGTCATCAATTTATAGCGCTGCGGAGAATTCCCATAAAACGACATGTTGATGAATTTCATCATATCTACAATGGAGAGCGATTTGGAGAACATGCCTTTTTCATCAAGCAATTCCTGAACTTGTTCCAAGCGCGTCAAAGTGTTTTTGCTGAGCAGTCGACCGGGTTCTTTGTATTCCACCATGATTTCAAACGGAATGGCGCCACCAAAATGTTCGGAGATAAAATTCACATCCTCCAAGATGGCATCTCCTTCGGGCAAGTCGCCGGTCAGATTGCCTGTGGCTTCCACTTTGGATAATCCGACTAAACTTACGGCGATTAAAATGGCGGTAACGGTGTAAACCAGCGGACGTTTGTGCGTTGATAGGCGAATAAATTTATCCAATAAAATACTGGTATATTTATTTTGCAAGTGCTTCAAATGGCGTGCCTTAGGAAGTTTATTCCACGAAACAAGAATCGGAATAATCGTAATCGACAAAATAAACAAAGCCATGATGTTGATTGACGCTATGATGCCAAATTGAATGAGCTTATCAGAATTGGTGAAAATGAACGTTGAAAATCCAAGTGCCGTAGTAAGATTCGTTAAAAATGTGGCGTTGCCAATTTTCACAATAATGCGCTGAATGGCTTTCATTTTGTTGCCGTGTTCCACAACTTCCTGATGGAATTTCGTCATCAGGAAAATGCAGTTCGGAATGCCAATCACAATCATCAAAGGCGGAATCAAAGCCATGAGTATGGACAAGTTGAAACCAAACATGCCTATGGTGCCCAAGGACCAAATCACAGCAATAAATACAACTGTGGTGCAAATCACAACGATGCGAAGGGAACGGAAGAAAAGGAAAATGAGAATAGAGGTAACCAAAATGGCCAAACCAATGAAAATATACATCTCGTCCATGATGCGCTTGGCAATTACCACACGGATATGCGGCAGTCCAGCAAAGCGAATGCGCCCGAAATGTTTCTCGTATTCTAAAGCGATTTCTTCAATTTGGAGCACCACTTTGGCTTTCTTGGGATCGCTCAGGTATTCCTCATCAACAGAAATCAACATCAATGACACTTTGGCTTCATCATTGAAAATCACGCCTTCATAAAGCGGGTTTTGGCGAATGGTGTTTTCAAGTTCTTGGCCCAGTGCCTCATTAAAATCGTGGTCGCCCATAATGGTTTCCACGGTGAATTTTTTATTTGTAGTATCATTTACCAGTCGAATCAAATTGGCTTCAGAAACCACGTTGGTAACGCCTGGCACGCTGTCAATACGCTGACCCAATTCGCGCCAGAGTTCAATTTTTTCGGGTTGATACAAGTCGCCATCTTGAATAGCAAAAACCAAGGTGCCGCCATCTTCACCAAAAAGCGACTTGAATTTCAGATAATCGCGCTGGGCTGGTGAATCTTTGGGAAGCATATTCCCATATTTGTTGTCGAGTTTGAGGTTGGTGGCAGCAAAATACAGGAACACACCCGTGAGCGCAACAATCACTGCGATGATTCCAAAACGATTACGTAAAATTCTTTGCGCGATAAACTGCCACATACTTTCTCAAATTGACAAGATTGCAAAAGTATAAAAACTGTGGAATTGCGAAAGTTATGTTTGAGTTATGTTTTGGTCCGCCATTTTTCTCGCGTGTACTTCGTTTCATTTTATAGATTTGTACGAGCAAAATATTTACAAGCCGCCATGACACAATTCAAATGGACATACTACTCTTTCTTGGGCTTGCTGATGGCGACATTGGTCTCTAGTTATTTGTCCTTGTTGTTTTTGTGTATCCTCATATTGGTTTGGTTGCGCGGTGGCGATTTCAGAAAAAAGGGCGATTTCTTATTGAAAAATTGGCATTATCCTGCAATTACATTGGGTTTATTGACCGCTTTCTGGTTCTTAAATCCAATGGCAAGCTCCACTCAGCGGTGGTTTGGTGTGTGTTTTATGGCCATGCCGCTAATTGTGCCAACTTTGAAATCCTTGAATTTTACCTACAACAAAAAGCGATTTAGCCATGTGTTTGTTTGGGCTGTCATCATTTTAACTGTTGCTGTGCCTCTCTTTTTTATGGTCGCAGACACACTTAAAGCGGATTGGTTGTTTTCGAGTAACGATCCTGAAAGTACCAGAACTATTATACAAAATGATGTTTTTGCACACTGGAATTCTGTTTTTTCGCAGATGACTTTGGCGACAGCCTCAATTCTCGTTTTGGAATTTTTTAATTTAAAAGATCCCAAAAGAAAAAATGCCGTCAAGATTGTACAATTGTGCCTTCTTATTGGTCTACTGTTGCTTTCTTTTGCCAATTTTCACAATTATCTGCTCTGCGTTTTGCTTTTTCTGGCTTATGGACTAAAACGCTATTTTCAGAAAAGTGACCCAACCAAAAAAACAGCTTGGGCTTGGTTGAGCATTTCGATTTTTTTGATGCTTTTTCCTTACATACTTCATCATTTCTATCCACGGATTTCTGGAAGTTTTGGGTATGAAGTTCTTTTATACTGCTCGGATCAAAATTGTCTGAAATCACTCTTGTTTTTGGTCTTGCCGACTTTGTTATTGATGTTTCACGCTTTCAAAAGCAAAAACTTTGCATTCTTCGTTTGGTTGATTTCCATGGTTGTTATCTTGTTTCCACCAGCACAGTCAACCTGGATGAGTGCTTTTTCTTTGGAAAATGTCGTTTTCATTTCCCTATTTTTGCCACTTATGAATATGTTGAAAAGTGAGAGCAGGTAACAGTTTAATCGTATCCATTGTCATCCCTTGTCGAAACGAGGAACATTACATCGCAGCATGTGTTGACTCTATGCTACAACAAGATTATCCCAATATTGAGGTCTTGGTTTGCGATGGCATGAGTGACGACGGCACAAGACAGGTACTCAGCAAATACAAGGATAATCCTCGGGTTCGTGTTTTAGACAACGAGGCACGTGTCACGCCAATTGCTCTGAACATGGGAATACAAAATGCGGTGGGAGAAATCATCATAATTTTCGGAGCGCATGCCACCATGAATATCGATTATGTTTCAAAATCAGTCAGCACCTTTGACATTGACAATAAAATCGGCTGTGTTGGCGGAATCCTGAATCAAGTCAATGAAAACGAAGATGCCGCGGTGATTTCTAAAGCAATGTCCTCTGTTTTTGGAGTTGGCAATGCGCATTTCAGAACGGGAACTAAAAGCGGTTTTGTGGATACGGTGGCCTTTGGAGCCTACAAAAAAGAAGTCTTCGAAAAAGTGGGTTTGTTTGACAATGACTTGGTTCGCAATCAAGATGATGAGTTTAATTTCAGGGTGCTCAAAGGCGGATTCAAAATTTACCTCAATCCTGAAATTCAAGCGGATTATTACGTGCGTGGCGATTTTCAGAAATTATGGCGACAGTATTATCAATATGGCTATTGGAAGGTTTATGTGAATCGCAAACACAAAACAATCACAACAATCCGTCAATTGATACCCGCTTTGATGGTGAGTTGCTTTGGTTTAACTTTTATAATGGCTTTTTTTGTTTCAGTTTTTTGGAATTTATTGATACTTGAATCTTTTGTTTATCTCCTGGCTTCAGTACATTTTGCTGAGAAAAAAGTGGGGTTCAACAAGTCCATTTGGGGCGTTATGAAGAGTTTCATTGTCCTTCATTTTTCCTATGGCTCGGGTTATCTAAAGGGTATTTTTGATTTTCTGATTTTGAATAAAAAACAGGTGAATCAAAATGCACAAAAATTGAGTAGATGACGTTTAGAAGTATAAAATCACCAACTTTACCTGCGATTTTGAATTAGTTTACCCATGAAAATCCTCACAGTAGTCGGCGCCCGCCCCCAGTTCGTAAAAGCTGCCGTTTTGAGCAGAATTATCGCCAATCGCGCTGGTGTGGATGAGGTTTTGGTACACACAGGTCAGCACTACGACGCCAATATGTCCGACATTTTCTTCGAAGAAATGGAAATTCCCAAACCGAAGTACAATTTGGATGTGAACAGCCTCGGACATGGCGCCATGACAGGTCGAATGTTGGAGAAAATCGAAGAGGTGCTCAACATCGAAAAACCTGATGTTTTATTGGTTTACGGCGATACAAACTCCACTTTGGCTGGAGCACTTGCAGCGAAGAAAATGCACATCCCCGTGGCACATGTAGAGGCTGGTTTGCGTAGTTTCAATATGCAAATGCCAGAGGAAATCAACCGCATCCTAACCGACCGAATTAGTGATTTTTTGTTTTGCCCAACACAAGCTGCAATTGACAATTTGAAAGCAGAGGGCTTCGACAATTTTGATGGCCAATATTTCCTTTCTGGCGATGTGATGCAAGATGCCGCAATGTTCTACAAAAACAAAGCCCACACAGCTTGTGAATCCGTGCAAAATTTAGGCGATGAACCCTTTGTTTTATGCACCATTCATCGACAGGAAAACACAGATCATCCTGAGCGATTGAGCAGCATTATCAATGCTTTGAACACCATAAACGAATCCACAAAAGTGGTCATGACCGTGCACCCACGAACCAAAAAAATCATAGAAAACAGCGGTTTGAATATCCAATTTACCTGCATCGACCCAGTGGGATATTTGGACATGATTCTTCTTTTACAAAAATGCCAACTCGTGATGACCGACAGCGGTGGACTTCAAAAAGAAGCTTATTTTTTCCACAAACCATGCATCACCCTGCGCGACCAAACGGAATGGGTCGAATTGGTAGAAAATGGATATAATCGCGTAGTTGGTGTGGATTCAAACAAAATTCAAGAGGCTTACGCGTATTTCACATCAACAAAACTCAATTTCGAGAAAGAACTTTATGGTGGTGGACAAGCCGGCGTAAACATAATCAACACTTTGATCGCCGCAATCGCGAAATAACAAATCATTACGCACGCTTTTTTTACCCCCCCTTAATCACCAAGGGCTTCATTTTACATCTTTATTTCCCTTTTCAACTCACCTCAATCCCCATAGGCTTCAGCCCGTGGAAAACTCCCCTCAATCCCCACAGGCTTCAGCCCGTGTTAAACTCCCCTCAATTCCCATGGGCTTCATTTCACATCGTTTTTCCCTTTTCAACTCCCCTCAATCCCCATGGGCTTCAGCCCGTGGAAAACTCCCCTCAATCCCCATGGGCTTCAGCCCTTGGTAAACTCCCCTCAATTCCCATGGGCTTCAGCCCGTGGAAAAATTTCATCGCATCCCATATTGTCTCGTTGTTTTTCACATTTACCACTTTCTACCACCATTTAGTTATATCCAATATTTCTTTATTTTATTGACTTTTGAAACTTTATTCTTTCCTTTGCGTTCTGTTTAAAACCCCAAGTTTTCAACAAAATGAGAATTTGTGGGAATTTGTGGGATTAATATGGTTAATTTTACCCTCTTTAAGCATTGAGTTATGGCAGGATTAGTAGGTGAATATGAGGTAACACTCGACGCCAAAGGGCGTTTTCTCTTCCCATCAGGGTTGAGAAAACAGCTTGCGCCTGCCGCTCAAGAAACCTTCATGTTGAACAAGGGTTTTGAAGACTGTCTCACGCTCTATCCAATGGATGAGTGGGATAGGTTGAGCGAAAAGTTGGGTAAATTGAATTTGTTTAAACCCAACAACCGAATGTTCTATCGTCTTTTCCATCAAGGTGCCAAACAAGTGGCGCTTGATAATGCCGGTCGAATCCACGTGCCTGTGACGCATACAGCGCGCGTTGGATTGAAAAAGGATGCGATGTTGATTGCATACCACGACCGCATTGAAATCTGGGATAGAGAACGCTACTTCGCTCTGATTGAGTCCAACATGACGGATTTTGCCGATTTGGCTGATGAAGTAATGGGTGGAATTGATCATGGAGAATAAAGAAAACACATACCACGTTCCTGTCTTGCGAGATGCCTGTATCGAAGGCTTGAATATCTCGCCACAAGGCACATACATCGATGTTACCTTCGGTGGTGGTGGTCATTCGCGTGCCATGTTTGAGCAATTGAACAGCGAGGGTAAACTGATCGCTTTCGACCAAGATCCAGACGCGCAAAACAACCTTTGGGAAGCTGAAAATTTCATTTTTTTACCAGCCAATTTCCAGTTTATGGCCAATCATTTACGTGCCATGGGCATAAAACAGGTGGATGGCATTCTGGCGGATTTGGGCGTTTCTTCTCATCAATTTGATAGTGCTGAACGTGGTTTTTCGCTGCGTTTTGATGGCGATTTGGATATGCGCATGAATCAGTCCGGTGCTTTGACAGCCAAACATATCATTAATCATTATGCAGAGGATGATTTGTATCGCGTTTTGCGCTCCTATGGCGAAATTGATGGTCTGAAAAAAGTGGTTGACGCCATTTTGCGCGCACGACAAAGTGAAGAGATTGCAAGTACTGCCCAGCTCACACAGCTGCTAACGCCACTTGCGCCTCGTAAAAAAGAACATAAATTTTTGGCTCAGGTGTTTCAGGCACTAAGAATTGAAGTAAACGACGAAATGAAGGTGCTCACCGATTTTCTCGAGCAAGCCGCTAAAGTGCTTCGACCAGGTGGACGTTTGGTGGTCATTTCCTACCACTCCCTCGAAGACCGCTTGGTGAAAAATTTTCTCAAACGCGGCTCGTTCGATGGAAAAATAGAAAAAGATTTCTTCGGAAATGTGCTCAAACCCTTCGAAGAAATCAACCGCAAACCGATTGCACCTTCAGAAGAAGAAATAGAAATAAATAGTAGAGCGCGCAGCGCAAAATTGAGAATTGCAGAAAAATTAAATGTCGGGGAATAAATACATAGATAGAGCTGAAGAGCCCGAAGTGCTTGAGCAACCCAAGAAGAAGGATACCAAACCAGCTTCTTCTAAAGGGGGGAACAAGGTCGCTCAAATTTTGAGTGGCGACTTCTTGGCGCGTGAGTTCTTTGTGCAAAATCTGGGCTTTATCTTTTTTATCATGTTGCTTTTGTTGCTGCTCGTTGCAAAGGGATATTATGTGAAACAATTGTCTGACAACATCATCAAAACAGAACGCGAGTTGGATGATATCAATACAGATTATGTGGAATTGAAAGCGCGTTTTTTGGAAGAAACACGCCGCGATAAATTAGTGGAACGCCTAAATGACAGAGGCTTGAAAGAGCCAACAGCGCCTCCACATGTAATACGAGTGAAAGAATAAAATGAACCAAAAGTCAGGCATATATTGGAAAGTCTATTTGCTTTACTTCCTCTTTGTGGGAGCGATGATTGCTGTTGTGGTCAAAACTTTCATGATTCAATCTGAAGGCAGAAGCAACGTCTTGTCTGATGAATCTGATTTGATTCAATTGGTGCAAGTGCCGATTGATGCGCGCCGTGGACAAATTTTAGATGATCAAGGGGAGCCTTTGGTAACGTCTGTTTCTTTTTACGAAATCCGCATGGACGCCACCGTGCCCAGCGATGAGGTGTTCAACGAAGGTTTAGATTCTTTGTCGCAACAACTGAGTGCAGTTTTTGGTGATCGTACGCCGCGTGAATATCGAGAGCGCATTCAAAAGGCCAGAAACAAAGGAGATCGCTATTTGCTCATCCAAAGAAAAGTGAGCAATGAGCAACGCAAAAAAATACGCCAAATGCCCATTTTCCGATTGCCGCGCCACAAAGGGGGCTTGATTGACGACCTGGAAATCATCGAGAGAAAAAGACCTTATGGCGCTTTGGCTCACCGCACCTTGGGTTATGTGAAAGAAGACATTCGTGTGGGATTGGAAGCCACTTATGATAAAATTTTGGCCGGTGAACAGGGCATCATTCTCAAACAAAGAATGGCTACTGGACTCAAACCAACGGGTAAAACTTTGCAAGAAACCATCGATGGTTCTGATATCGTAACCACCCTCAACAAAGATATTCAAGAAGTGGCCCATGCCGAATTGTTGCATCAATTGGAATACGAAAATGCCAGTTTTGGAACCTGTATCGTGATGGAAGTGGAAACAGGTCACATCAAAGCTATTGTGAATTTATCTCGCTCCGATGATGGTTCCTACTATGAGAACTACAATTTTGCCGTAGGTCGACGTGTGTATCCGGGTTCTACTATGAAATTGGCTTCCTTATTGGCGCTGTTGGAAGACGGTAAAGCAGATCTCACCGATTCTGTAAACGCTGTTGGCAAGTACAAATTTTATGATGCCGAATTGAATGATGTGGGAGGAGGAAAAGGTCGCATCACTTTGCAACAGGCCTTCGAATATTCTTCCAACGTAATCGCTAAAGTGGTACACCAAGCGTATTCAAACAACCCATTGGATTACATTTCTAAATTGGAACTTTTTGGTTTGACCGACACCTTGGGACTTGAGATTCTCGGTGAACCGATGCCCAACGTATATCGCCCAGGTGATGCTTCTTGGTCGCGCATTTCTTTGCCTTGGATGTCTATTGGTTATGAAATTCAATTGACCCCTATGCAATTGCTTACATTCTACAATGGTATTGCTAACAATGGCACCATAATGCGCCCAACATTTGTGAAAGAAGTGCGCCAGAATGGTTTTGTAACGCAGACTTTTGAACCTGTCGTGTTGCGCGAAAATATTGCTTCTCAAGAAAACATCGACAAAGTCAAATTATGCATGGAAGGTGTGGTTGAACGTGGAACAGGTCGCCAGTTGAAGTCTGCTTCTTTTCACATTGCGGGCAAAACGGGTACTTCGCGCGTCGATCAAACGGGCGTTGGTGAAATCCAGCGTCACCAAGCGCTTTTCGTGGGCTATTTTCCAGCCGAAAAACCACTGTATTCTTGTTTGGTTTTGGTAGCCGAACCTAAAATAAATTATTCAGGTTCAACCGTTTCCGGGACAGTGTTTACAGCCATCGCCAATAAAGTGTATTCTTCACATTTGGAATACCAAACCAGTTTCCAGGAAAATACAACTCGATCGCGCGAAGTGCCGCCGGTATTTTTTGGCTCTGCCTTCGATATCAAATTGGTACTCAACCGACTCAATGTTTTGATGAAATCCAACTACAGTGGTGAGTGGATTACTACAAGCAGAGAAGCTGAAGTGGTTGCCCTCAATACACGTAAAATCGAAAAGGGAAAAGTGCCAAATGTAGTAGGAATGGGCCTAAGAGATGCTTTGTATCTCCTTGAAAATGAAGGGCTATTTGTCGATTTTAGTGGCAGCGGGAAAGTTGTAAGTCAGTCTATTGTTGCTGGTTCACCAACCTATAAAGGAACATTAATCAAATTGGAATTGAGATAATGAAAGCATTGAGAGACATATTGTATGGCGTTCGTATTCAGGAAGTTGTGGGCAATACAGCCGACATGATAGGCGCCGTGCATTTTGATTCTAGAAAAGCCGATCAATCATCGGTGTTCGTGGCCACCAAAGGGGTAAGCAACGATGCTCACAATTTTATTCCTCAGGTAATTGCTGCCGGCTGTAAAAATATTGTCTGCGAACGCATTGATAATCCTGTTGCTGGGATAAATTATGTGCTTGTAGATTCTTCTTCGAAATCTTTGGGTATCATGGCGTCCAATTTCTATGATAATCCATCTTCCGAATTGAAATTGGTGGGCATCACCGGAACCAATGGTAAAACAACCACAGCTACTTTGCTGTACGAACTTTTCCAGCAATTGGGCTATGTATGTGGCAAAATCACAACGGTTGAAAATGCCATCGGTTCGGAAATCGTTCCTTCCACGCATACCACGCCAGATGCTGTTTCCTTAAATGCGTTGCTTCGCGAAATGCGCCAGGCTTCTTGTGATTTTTGCTTCATGGAAGTGAGTTCGCATGCGGTGGACCAAGAGCGTATTGCTGGTTTGCAGTTTACTGGTGCAGTGTTTACCAATCTAACGCACGACCACTTGGATTATCACCATACATTCAAGGAATACCTAAACGCCAAGAAGAAATTTTTCGACAATCTTCCCATTACGGCTTTCTCTTTAACCAACAAAGATGATAAAAATGGTTTGGTGATGCTGCAAAATACACGCGCCAAGCAATACAGCTATGCTATGAAATCGGTGGCTGATTTTAAAGTGAAAATCATCGAAAATCAACTCAGCGGTTTGGTGCTCAACATGGATGGTGTAGAAATTTGGACCAAGTTAATCGGTCATTTCAACGCCCACAATCTTTTGGCGGTTTATGCAGTTGCCCTTTTGTTGGACCAAAAGAAAGAAGAAGTGCTTTTGGGATTGAGCAAGTTGGGCTCCGTTAATGGACGCTTTGAATACGTAATCTCACCAACGGGCATCACCATTATTGTGGATTATGCCCACACCCCAGATGCCTTGCTGAATGTTTTGCAAACCGTGGATACCATCCGCACCAAAAACGAACAGGTCATCACTGTTGTTGGCTGCGGTGGCGATAGGGATAAAGAAAAACGCCCCAAAATGGCCGCTGTGGCTTGTGATGGTTCTGATAAAGTGGTGCTCACTTCTGATAATCCACGCAGCGAAGACCCCGACCAAATCATCGCAGACATGATGGCTGGTGTTGGGGGGCATCATTTTAAAAAAACCATGAAAGTAACCGACCGCTACGAAGCCATCAAATCGGCTTTGATGATGTCCAACCCAGGAGATATTATCCTTGTGGCGGGCAAAGGTCACGAAACATATCAGGAAATCAAAGGCGTGAAACACGACTTCGACGATAAAAAAGTAATAGAAGAATTGATCACTAAACTCGAGAAATAATGCTGTACTACTTGTTTCAATATTTAGACACTTTGGACTTTCCAGGCGCTGGATTGTTCGACTACATCTCGTTTCGTGCGGGCATGACCTTGATAACATCTTTGATTATCTCCATTGTTTTTGGTAAACGCATAATCAATTATTTGCGACGCTTACAAATCGGGGAATCGGTGCGCGATTTAGGCTTGGAAGGACAAAAAGAAAAAGAGGGCACACCAACCATGGGTGGACTTTTGATTCTCTCTGCTATTTTGATTCCCGTTTTATTGTTTGCCAAATTGCACAATGTTTATGTCATCACCATGTTAATTGCCACCATTTGGCTCGGTTTCATTGGCTTTTTGGATGACTACATCAAGGTTTTCAAGAAGAACAAAGAAGGATTAAAAGGGAAATTCAAAATTGTTGGGCAAATTGGCGTTGGTGTTATCGTTGGCTCTATTTTGTATTTCCATCCAGATGTGGTGGTGCACAAAAAAGTGGATTCAGCGTATGAATTGAAATCCTATGAATCGGATGTAACTTATCTGCACGATACAGGAAATATGGGCGAAAACAATTCCAAGTTTATTTCCACCAAGTCGATGACCACCACCATTCCGTTCATGAAAAACAATGAATTTAGCTATGATTTCAATGGCGATTCGAGCAGAAAATGGGGCTGGTTGTGGTTCATTCCAATCGTGATTTTTATCGTTACAGCCGTATCCAATGGCGCCAATATGACCGATGGACTTGATGGTTTGGCCACGGGTACTTCAGCCATCATTGGCATTGCTTTGGCCGTTTTTGCCTATGTGAGTTCGCATGCCAAATTCGCCGATTATCTGAATGTGATGTATATACCTGATGCCGAAGAATTGGTGATTTATATCTCCGCTTTTGTGGGTGCATGTATTGGATTTTTGTGGTACAATTCTTATCCCGCGCAAGTTTTCATGGGCGACACGGGGAGCTTGGCTTTGGGTGGAATCATCGCTGTTTTTGCCATTTCTGTGAGAAAAGAATTGTTGATTCCAGTGCTTTGCGGCATTTTCCTCATCGAGAATCTTTCGGTGATGATGCAGGTGGGCTACTTCAAGTACACCAAAAGGCGATTCGGAGAGGGTAGGCGTATTTTCCGCATGGCACCTTTACATCACCACTATCAAAAATTGGGACTCCACGAAGCCAAAATCGTAGCGCGATTCTGGATTGTGGGTGTTCTGTTGGCTGTAATTTCTATCGTAACACTGAAGCTGCGTTAATGCAATATAAAAATGCACATATCGCAATTTTGGGCGCTGGCGAAAGCGGAGTAGGTGCTGCTATTTTGGCTAAAAAGACGGGAAATTCTGTTTGGCTGTCCGACCGTGGCGCAATCAAAGAGAAATACCAGGCCGAACTCGATGAATACCAAATTCCTTTCGAAGCGGGTACGCACACCGAGGCAAAAATCCTTTTGGCTGATGTTCTTATCAAAAGTCCAGGCATTCCGAATACAGCGCCACTCATTGTTCAAGCACGCGCCAAAGGCATTCCTGTGATATCTGAAATTGAATTTGCATCCTATTACACAAAAGCAAAAATTGTGGGCATCACGGGAAGTAACGGGAAAACCACAACCACCATGCTAACGCACCATATTTTCAAAAAAGCTGGACTTAAAGTCGGTCTTGCTGGAAATGTGGGATTCAGTTTTGCCAAACAAGTGGCCTTTGATGATATGGATTGGTACATCGTCGAATTGAGCTCATTTCAATTGGAAGATGTGGTGCATTTCCGCCCCAATATCGCCATGGTTTTGAATATTTCTCCCGACCATTTAGACCGCTACAACTACCAAATGTCGGCCTATGTGGATGCCAAATTCAACATCACCAAAAACATGACTGCCGACGATTGGTTCATTTTCAATGCCGATGACGCGATGATTGTAGAAGCCATGGGTCGCCACAAAATATTAGCTCAACCTGCTCCTTTTTCCTCTCACAAGCCCTTCGAAGTAGGGGGCTATATAGATAATAATCAATTAATTATAAACCTCAAAGACCAATTCATTATGAGTATTTACGATTTAGCTTTAAAGGGCAAACACAACGCCCAGAATTCTTTGGCATCTTCCATTGCTTCAAGAATCGCCGACATCAAAAAGGAAATCATCCGCGAAAGCCTTTCTGATTTTCAAAATGTGGAACACCGCTTGGAATTTGTGGGTCGGGTAAATGGTATCGAGTTCATCAACGATTCCAAAGCAACCAATGTGAATTCAACATGGTATGCCCTCGAGTCTATGGAAAAACCTACCGTTTGGATTGTGGGCGGTGTGGATAAAGGCAACGATTACGCCGAACTTTTCGACTTGGTAAAAGAAAAAGTGAAAGCCATCATTTGCTTGGGTGTTGACAATTCTAAAATCATCGACGCCTTCAAAGATCAAGTGGAAACCATCGTTGAAGCTGGAAATGCAACTGAAGCTGTGGCTTGGGGCTACCGTTTGGCTACAAAAGATGAAACCGTTTTGTTGTCGCCTGCTTGTGCCAGCTTCGATCTTTTTGTGGACTACGAAGACCGTGGAAATCAATTCAAACAAGCTGTAAGAGCTTTGTAGTCTATGTTCAAGCTTGCGGGCATATGGAATCATTTGAAAGGTGACAAAGTCATCTGGATCGTCACACTCATTATGCTGGTATTTTCTTTGGTTACCGTGTATAGTTTTGTGCCTGTTTTGGTGCGATCTGAAGGCGGAACACCAATGAAATACCTGATGAAGCATTTTGTGTTTGTGCTCATCGGACTTTTTGCCATGTTCTGGATTCACAAACAAAATCCAGCCAATATTTCGCGCTTTTCCAAAGTGATTTTCTATCTCGCCATTGCCTTGTTGATTTTCACCTTTTTCTTCGGGGTTCGCGTGAATGATGCTTCCCGATGGATTCGTATACCCGTGGTGTCACTCACCTTTCAGACATCCGATTTTGCGAAATTGGCCTTGGTGATTTACGTGTCGCGACTGCTGGTCAAAAAGAAGGATGTGCTCAACAATTGGAAGGAAGGGTTTATGCCCATCGCCTTGGCCATTATGATGATTGTAGGCCTGATTGTGAAAGACAATTTTTCAACAGCCGCTTTGCTCGTTTTAATCGCAGGTGTGATGCTTTTTATTGGTAAAGTACCGTTTAAGATGTTGGCCAGTTTTGCTGGAATTTTGGTAGGGGCTTTTATGCTTGTGGTCTTGGTGCATAAAACTTTTCCCAATGCCAATATCCTCAACCGCTGGGACACATGGGAAAAACGAATTCTCAACCAAGCAGCAGACGATTCCGAGAAATTAGTCATCGATAATATCCAATCGATGAACGCCGAATTGGCTATTCACAATGGCGGCATATTAGGGCAAGGTCCTGGAAAAGGCAGGTTGAAATTGTACACCGCAGAAGCCTATGCCGATTTTTTCTACGCCAGTTTTGTTGAAGAATTTGGGCTTTTTGGTGGGGTGATTTTGGTTTTTGTATATCTTATTTTGTTGTTCAGAATTATTCGAATTGGTCTGAAATCTGAACGACTTTTTGAAACCTACTTGGCGTTGGGGATTGGATTGATTATCATGACCCAAGCCACGGTGAATATGTTTGTATGCACCGGACTTTTCCCTGTTACTGGGCAAAATATGCCCATTTTATCATTAGGGGGTTCGGCTTTGGTGATGGTGTGTGTGTCTTTGGGTGTGATACAAAGTATTGCACGCGACCAAAATGGAGAACGTGTTATTGAAATAGGAGAGGAAAGTGAAAATGAAGAGAATTAGAAGAGCGATTATCAGTGGTGGCGGCACGGGCGGACATATCTTCCCGGCGATAGCTATTGCCAACGAATTGAAAGCGCAATTCCCCGAAATAGATATCTTATTTGTAGGAGCTGAAGGCCGCATGGAAATGGAAAAAGTGCCACATGCAGGATATATGATTAAAGCGCTACCCATCGCTGGTTTTCAGCGCAAGAACTTGTTGGCGAATTTTTCTTTGCCTTTGAAAATTGTAAAAAGCTTGTTGAAAGCACGTGCCATAATCAAAGAATTTAAGCCCGAAGTGGTGATTGGTGTGGGCGGCTATGCCTCGGGACCAACCTTGAAAATGGCGAATATCTTGGGCATCCCCACAGTCATCCAAGAGCAGAATTCTTTTCCGGGCAAAACGAATAAATTGCTGGCTAAAAAGGCTGCGCTAATTTGTGTGGCCTATGATGGCTTAGACCGCTTTTTCCCGAAAGAGAAAATTGTGCTCACAGGAAATCCTATCCGCCAAAGCATGGTGGAAATTGAGGGCAAACGCGATCAGGCTTTTACCCATTTTGGTTTGGACAGCAGCAAAAAAACCTTGTTGGTGATTGGGGGAAGTTTGGGAGCGAGAACGTTGAACGAAACCATGGATGCCCATATTGAAAAATTAAGTGCCGCGGGTATTCAAGTGATTTGGCAATGCGGTAAATTTTATGCCGACCAACTCTTTCACAAGTGGGATGGTAATTTGCCCGAAGGCATTTGGCTCAATCCTTTCATTTTTGATATGGACTATGCGTATGCCGCTGCCGATATGATTGTTTCACGTGCAGGTGCAATCTCGGTTTCTGAATTATGCTTGGTCGGAAAACCTGCTGTTTTGGTGCCATCACCACATGTTGCCGAAGACCATCAAACCAAAAACGCCATGAATTTGGTGGAAAAAGATGCTTGCATTTTGGTGAAAGATGCCGAGGCGCTGCAGGTCTTGCCCGATTTGGTTTTGAATACCATAAACAATCGAGCGAAATGCGCTGAATTGAGTAGCAATATTAAATCTTTGGGTTTACCCAATGCCAGCAAAACAATTGTTGAACAAATCATAAAACACATCTGATGGACTTCAATAAACTGAAACATATCTATTTTCTGGGCATCGGAGGTATTGGTATGTCGGCCTTGGCGCGCTATTTCAAAGCCATTGGAAAAACGGTTTCAGGCTACGATAAAACTTCTACGAAACTTACGCAGGCATTAGAAAATGAAGGCATTGAGGTGCATTACAACGATATGGGCACAGACATTTGTAACTTCATCAATGCGGACACCTTGGTGGTTTATACACCCGCTGTTCCTAAGGATTTTGGTGAATTTATAGCCATTCAAACAGCGGGATACACCATCTACAAGCGTGCACAAGTACTGGGGTTGATTACAGAAAATTCTTTTGGTATCGGTGTGGCTGGTACGCATGGCAAAACAACCACAAGTACCATGCTCGCCCATGTGTTGCATCAGAGTTTGGGTTGCAACGCTTTTTTAGGCGGTATTTCTACCAATTACAATTCTAATTTGATTCTCAATACTGCATCCAACATCAGCGTTTTGGAAGCCGATGAATTTGACCGTTCATTCTTACAACTCAAACCAAAGGCTGGCGTTTTAACATCCATAGACGCTGACCATTTGGATATTTATGGCGATTCACAACACATCGTGGATGGCTTTCAGGCCTATGTCAATTTGATTGATCCAGCAAGATTTGTTTTGATGCACTACAGCATTCCACTCCAAGCGCATTGCAAAATTGTGCGTTATGGACTGATTGAAAACGCCGATATTGCTGGTATAAATCCAAAAATGAAAGATGGTTTTTTCTACTTGGATGTGAATGCTCATGGGATATTATGGAAAGATGTGAAACTCGGTGTGCCTGGTTTGCATAATGCGGAAAATGCTTTGGCCGTGATTGGCGTTTGTTTGGAATTAGGTCTCGATGAAAGTCAAATTCGCGCTGGATTAGAAAGCTTTTTGGGCGTGAAACGCCGTTTTGAATACATCATTCGCCGCGATGATTTGGTGTATGTTGACGATTATGCGCATCACCCGAGCGAGATTCATGCTTTGGTGAGTTCCATTCGCTTGATGTATCCCAACAGAAAGGTGACCGGCATTTTCCAACCGCATTTGTTTTCGCGCACCCGCGATTTCTTGGATGGTTTTGCCGATGAATTATCCAAATTGGATGAAGTAATTTTGATGCCCATTTATCCAGCTCGAGAATTGCCCATCGCAGGAATAAGTTCAGATGCCATTCGTGAAAAAATGACCTTGGCAGATGTGAAAATCATGTCGAACGCCGAAGTACAAAACTATTTTCAAAATCACAAACCTGATGTTTTGTTGAGCATTGGAGCGGGTGATATCGACCTCATTGTGCAACCACTAAACGAATTGCTCGCTTGAAAAAAATCATCAAAATAGCAGCTTGGGTAATTTTTATCGCAGTTTTGGGATACACCATGTATTTCGCCAACGATAAACATGCCAATCGCGTGATGCAATTCCCGGAAATCGTGATTGAAAGCGGTTCCGATAATGCTTTTTTGATGGTGGACGATGTGATTTCTCGATTGAAATACAAAAATATTGAGCTCAATGCATTAAAGCGCAATCAAATCAATACCGACCTTATCGAAAAGATCATCATGGAGATGTATGAGGTGCAAGAGGCCAGTGTGCATGTGAATGTCGACGACACTTGGGCGGTGCGCATGGAGCTTAGAAAGCCTATTGCGCGCATTTTCAACCAAAAGGGGGAAAGTTTCTACATCGACGACCATGGAAAAATGATGCCCACTTCTATGTTATATAGTGCTCATGTGCTACCTGTTACGGGTTATATCAAGGAAAAATTTTTAGATTTGAGCGTCGAAGAAATAATTAACAGTGATACATTGAAAACTCGTAGTTTATTACCTCAAATCTATTATTTATCAGAGTATGTTTGCAAGGATCCCTTTTTATCGGCTTTGATAGCGCAAGCTACTGTAGATAAGTATGGTGACTTTGTTCTAACACCCATTGTGGGCAACCAGAAAATTATCTTTGGTCGTGCCGATAGCCGCAAGCAAGTGGAAGAGCGATTTAAAAAATTGTTGGTGTTTTATCGTGATGCGATGCCTTATGCAGGTTGGAACAAATACGAAAGCATCAATTTGAAGTATAAAAATCAAGTGGTCTGTAAAAAGCGAGGAGTAGAATGACACATGAAATAATAGTAGGATTAGACATCGGAACAACCAAGATTGCTTGTTTCGTGGGTCGCAGAAACGAGTTTGGTAAGATTGAAATTCTTTCTATGGGTCGCAGCGAATCTCTCGGTGTGAAACGCGGTGTGGTTCAAAATATCGATCAAACTGTGGATGCCATCAAAGAAGCTGTTGCACTGGCACAAGAACGTGTTGAGGGCACTTTGGAAATTCATGTGGTGAATGTTGGAATCGCAGGTCAGCACATCAAAAGTTTGCAGCACCGTGGCATTTTAACAAGAAAGTCGATGGATACAGAAATCGCCCAACTCGATATCGATATGTTGGTGGAAGATATGTATCGTTTGGCCATGGAACCAGGCGAGGAAATTATTCACGTACTGCCACAAGAATATATCGTTGACGGCGAACAAGGAATTAAAAACCCAATCGGTATGTCTGGTGTGCGCATGGAAGCCAATTTCCACATCATTACGGGCAAAATGTCGGCTGCGATGAACATCAACAAATGTGTGAAACGCGCCAGTCTAGAAATGGACGAAATGATTCTTGAGCCCCTAGCATCTGCAGAAGCTGTTCTTTCGCAAGAAGAAAAAGAAGCGGGTGTTGTTTTGGTTGATATTGGAGGTGGCACAACAGATGTGGCTATTTTCTACGAAGATATTATCCGCCACACCGCAGTAATTCCTTTTGGTGGCAATGTAATCACCGACGACATCAAAGAGGGCTGTGCTATTATGCGCAAGCCAGCGGAAATGTTGAAGCAGAAATTCGGTTCGGCTCTGGCAAGCGAAAGTCAAGACAACGAGATTGTATGCATTCCAAGCATCCGCGGGCGTGAGCCTAAAGAAATTTCAGTGAAAAACTTGGCAAGCATCATCCAAGCCAGAATGGAGGAGATTGTGGAGCAGGTGTATTACGAAATTAAAAATTCGGGCTACGAAAGAAAATTACAAGGTGGTATTGTGGTAACAGGCGGTGGCGCTCAGTTGAAACACATCTGCCAATTGTTTGAATACATTACAGGTTTGGATACACGCGTAGGATATCCCAACGAACACTTGGCGAATTCAGCAACCATTGAAAATTTGGCGAGCCCGATGTATGCAACAGGTATTGGATTGGTAATCAAAGGCTTCCATAAATTGGATACGGCTGCCATGCGCAACACAAGCCAACAGGTTACCAAGAAAAATAAAACGAAAGAAATTAAATCACATTCAGAGAAAACAAAAGGACGTTTCTTCGATAAACTATTCACAGATGCCTTGGGTTGGTTTGAAGAAAAGGACGAAAATAATTAATTAATTAATCTAAGCTTATGGAATTCAATTTGCCAAAAGAAAAAAGTACATCTATCATCAAAGTAATTGGTGTTGGCGGTGGCGGTGGTAACGCTGTAAACTATATGTATGGTTTGGGTATCCACGGTGTTGACTATGTGGTATGTAACACAGATTTGCAAGCATTGGAGGTTTCTCCTGTGCCTATGAAGATACAATTAGGACCAAATTTGACTGAAGGTCGCGGTGCTGGTGCTATTCCTGAAATCGGGAAACGCGCGGTTGAAGAAAGCATCGAAGGCATCAAAGCATTTTTAGAAAACGACACGAAAATGGTCTTTGTTACCGCCGGAATGGGCGGTGGCACTGGTACTGGTGCAGCTCCTGTAATCGCGAAACTGGCCAAAGAAATGGGCATTTTGACTGTGGGCATCGTAACGGTTCCTTTCAATTTTGAAGGTCGTCGACGTCGCCAACAAGCTGAAGCCGGATTGGATGAAATGCGCAACTCAGTTGATACACTTTTGGTGATTAACAACGAGCGTTTGCGCGAAATACACGGCAATTTGACTTTGTCGAGCGCATTTGCTGAAGCAGATAATATCGTTTCAACAGCGGCAAAAGGGATTGCTGAGGTGATCTCGCTTACTGGTGCCATCAACGTAGATTTTAACGACGTGAGCACAGTAATGAAAGACAGCGGAAATGCTATTCTCGGTTCTGGTGTTGCAGAGGGAGATAATCGTGCTATCGAGGCCGTGCAAAAAGCATTGACTTCGCCTTTGTTGAATGAAAACGACATCGCAGGAGCGAAATACGTGTTGTTGAACATTACGTACAGTTCTAAGAACGAAGCTTCTATGGATGAGATTTCAGATATCACAGACTATATCCAAGACGAAGCAGGTTCCACTGCAGATGTTGTTTGGGGTCATGGCTTTGATGATAGTTTGGAAGACAAAATTTGTGTTACCATCATTGCAACGGGCTTTAATGTAGCACCTGTTACTGGTTTTGAAAAAGCTCCAGAACGCACTGTGAAAACTTTGGTGATTGAGAATGAAAAGCCTCAAGTTGAAGTGGCGCCCGCAGCAGAAGTGAAGAAAGATGAGCAAGAATTTGTTCCTTTTTTGAAGTCAACACCAATTGTGGATGAGGTGAAACCTGAGCATTTTTCGCACACTCCTGTGGCGCAAGAAACCCCTCAGCAGTTTGATTTGTCTAGAACCGAAAGCAATGAAGTTGAAGACAGCGTTGAATACAACTGGGATTTGGCTTCTTCAAGCGTGGCAGAATTGGCGCAAGAAGATAGTTTTTCATTTGAATTGAAATCTGATGAACCTGCTGCATCACAGTCCGAAGTGAAGAAATTTAACTTGATGGACGAAGAAGTTGAAGAAGAGCCAGGTGATTTGTTTGGTTCCGCTGAAGAACGTCTCAAAAGATCCAAAGAGCGTTTGGAGCGCATCGCCAGCTACACTTCAAAATTGAAAAAACCAGAAGGTTTGTCGGAGTTGGAGAAAGTGCCTGCGTTCAAGAGAAGAAGCGTAGAGTTGGATGATGTTCCGCATTCTTCTGAATCTCAAGTGTCGCGTTTCGGACTTTTCTCCGATGGTGATGGTTCAGTTGACTTGCGTGGAGACAACTCCTTCTTGCATGATAATGTAGATTGATAAAAGCTACTGGTTTCTGCTAACGAGCTGCTAGCAATTTCTAGAAGCCAAAAATATAATCCGCTGCAAGCCAGCCGCCTATCTCGATACACTCTCGTACCTCGAGCACTCGATAGGCTAAGTGCCTGCAGCCAAAAGCCAATATTATGTCATTAACAGAAAAAATAAACGACCACATCAAAAAAGCCATGCTGGCCAAGGACAAAGATCGCTTGGCTGCGTTGCGCGATATCAAATCCAAATTGCTCATGGAAGCTACTTCAGGTGCTGGAGAAGTTACTGAAGCTGCCGAGATTAAAATCGTGAACAAGCTCTACAAGCAGCGCATGGAATCGTATGAATTGTATAAGCAGCAAAACCGCGAGGATCTGGCGCAAGATGAAATCATGCAAGCCGAAGTGCTCAAAGAGTTCTTGCCTCAAATGATGTCGGAAGATGAAGTTCGCGCTGCCGTGCAAGCCAAAATCCAAGAATTGGGCATCTCATCTCCCAAAGAAATGGGCAAATTGATGGGCGCACTCACGCAAGCATTGGCTGGCAAAGCAGATGGTAAATTGGTGGCCGATATCGTGAAACAAGAATTGAACAATTAATAGAATTTATCGCGTTTTTTCATAAGCAAGAAAAGGGTCGTTCTGATAGGGAGCGGCTCTTTTTTTGTTTTTACCAACTTCCACAGTTTAGCAAGAATAAATACGCAAGCATATATAAATTAAGGCATTGCGATTTGCTTAGGTTGTTTTGTGTATACTAGAAGTCAGGAGAACACAACAAACCACGTAGTCAATAAGATGCTCAACAGAGCGTTTTGCTATGCGCTATGTATCAATGCTAAGGCATCTATGTCCGTCTTCTAGCTTGCTCGCCTATGTCCCTATGTGGTTCAAAAATATAACCACATAGGGACATAGTTTACATAGAATTAAGGATGCCCTGCTGTAATGCGCACTCAGTTTAGACATCAAGATGTTGAACATAGTGTTTTGCGTTGCGCTATGTATCAATGCCAAGGCATCTATGTCCGTCTTTGAGCTTGCTCGCCTATGTGCCTATGTGGTTCAAAAATATAACCACATAGGCACATAGTTCTATTCCAAACCAATCCAGTCAATGAGCAATTTAAAATCCTCCTCCTGTTTATTGGCAATCAGAAAACAAATTTGCTCGATGCGGTCAAAATTGAAATTGGCAATAGTCAACCTGCGCCCTCTAAATTGTGGATAGAAATCTGCTATTGGTAGGCGTATGGTTTCCCATTCGCCCGATGTTTTGAACGGATGCACATAGGATTCAGATTGACTCAAATCGCCCTTCAAACGGAATTCGTATGCTTTGCCATCACCTTTTACGCGCAGTACAACATGCTTTTTTGAGCGCACTTCACTGATCGTTTTGTTCAATTGAACCGACGCAAAACCACCATTATTCGCCAGTGAAACATGACCAGAAAATTCGCCATTTCCAGCATCGTTCAGCACAATCGTACTTTTCGATATGCCGCCCATCACACCGTCGTTCACAATACGCCAGTCTTTGATGGTAGTCTTTTCGTTGAATTTATAAATTGTTGTCATGGTTTGTTCAGTTAAAGTGAGCAAAATGCTCATGAGAATGGTAAGTTTCATAGTTTATGTTTTATTTTATAAGTTTCAGTCATGGAGTTTAAGAAATTTGGGTTTAGGCTCATTTGGAGATTTCTGATCATTCTATAAAATATCCCCATCACCCCATGCCTCAAGTCAATTTATCAATCCCCCGATTCAACACAATTTGCGTAATCCGTCTGTTCAATTCTTTCTGTAATTCCAAATATTTGTGGTATTCTTCTGGCTCAAATTGACCAATAACCATCCCAACAATTTCACTTTTTAAAGCTTGGTCTTTGGTCAGTAAAGTGGTCAAAGCGGCTTTCTTTTTGATGGGTTTCATGCCTTCCCATTCAATTTTCAGGGACTTCAATTTGGCCGAGATATGCGCCATCAACAAATCGCTTTGCATTTTGATGATAGGTCGCAATACCATGTTCTGAAATTCTTCTGCTGGATTGCTGATGCCCTCCATAATTTCCGTGGGCAAGGTCGGACGATTGGCTTTAGTTTTTTCCATAAAGCGCGCCTAAAAATTCATCTTCGAAAGTGATGCCTTGGTCCAACTTGCGCTTCGACAATTGTTTGTATTCCACCAAGCCCCAAAGCAACAATTCTTTCAAAAAGACCTGTTCTCGGGCATCTATTTCCGAGATGTATTCGTCCAAAACAGCTTGCATCGGCTTGATTTTGTTCAGTTGTGCCGCATAAGCTTTGTCGTTGGCATCGTTGGGCAATTCGAAGTTGCTGTTTTCTATAAACCACTGCACCACAGCGTCAAATTCATCTGGCACGCCGGGTTTTTTCAGTTTTTTGATGGGTCTATACGTGCGATCGAATAAGGTTTTCACCGCCGAACCAATCAAAAGATAGGCTACGTTTTCTGACCCCAATTGTTCTCCTTCATACACCAATTCCACTTTGCCTGTGATGGCGGGTAAAATTGCTTCAAAATCGGCCATGCGGATGGATGTTGATGTTTCCCCGTTTTGCAACATGCGAATTTCCGCTGCAGCCATCAGGTTCTCATACATGGTGATGCTCATCCGCGCCGAAACGCCGCTGTTGGCATCGATGTAATCCGACTCACGTGCCTCAAATACAATTTGTTCCAACAAAGTTTTGGCAATTTCGGGCACGTAAATGTTCTCGTTCTTGGCTTCGGCAATAATCTCTTGTTGGGTGATTTGTTTCGCTATTTCGATACTTTTCGGGTAATGCGTTAAAATCTGCGAACCGATGCGGTCTTTCAATGGCGTTACGATACTGCCGCGGTTGGTGTAGTCTTCCGGATTAGCTGTAAACACAAACTGCACATCTAAAGGCAAGCGCATTTTGAACCCTCGGATTTGCACATCGCCTTCTTGCAAAATATTGAACAAGGCCACCTGAATACGGGCTTGCAAATCGGGAATTTCATTGATCACAAAGATGCTACGATTCGCCCGTGGAATCATACCGTAGTGAATAACGCCTTCATCGGCATAGGTCAGTTTTTGTGTGGCGGCTTTGATCGGGTCGATGTCGCCAATTAAGTCGGCAACGGTTACATCGGGCGTGGCCAATTTTTCGTAAAAACGCTCGTTGCGGTGCAGCCATTCAATCGGTAAATCTGCGCCTTTTTCAGCTTTCAATGCCTTGCCATAGCTCGAAATCGGACAAAAAGGATCATCGTTGATGGGCGAACCTGCAATCACTGGAATGTATTCGTCGAGCAAACTCACCATCGAACGGGCAATGCGTGTTTTTGCCTGTCCGCGCAAACCCAACAAATTGATGGCGTGTTTGGCCAAAATGGCGTTTTTCAATTGCGGAACCACGCTGTCTTCATAGCCGATGATGCCTTCAAAAATGGGCTGCTTGTTTTTTATTTTATCAATCAAATTGTTGCGCAATTCGTCTTTGATGGAGCGCGATACATAGCCTGTTTTTTCGAGTGCGCCCAATGTTTTTATTTGTGTCAATTCCATATTATCGGATGTTTCGTTTTTTGTTTTTTTCGTAATCTTCAAAAATCATTTGTCCCAGTCCTTTTAAACCCGTGTAGAACGCTTTTCCTTGGTTGGCTTCGGTGAATTTTTCTACAAAAGTTTGCAAATAGGGGTCGTCGGCAATCATGAATGTGGTAATGGGAATGCCAATTCTGCGGGCTTCTTTGGCTTTGTTGAAGCATTTGTCGATGATGAAGGAGTCGAGACCATTGCTGTTTTTGTAGTAGTCGCCGTTGGGCAAATTCAAGCAGCTGGGTTTGCCATCGGTAATCATGAAAATTTGCCTATTGGCTTGCTTTTTTCTGCGTAAAATATCAAGTGCCAAGTTCAGTCCCGCCACGGTGTTGGTATGGTAGGGACCCACTTGCAAATAGGGTAAATCTTTGATTTGAATGGGCCAGGCGTCGTTGCCAAACACAATGATATCCAAACTGTCTTTGGGGTAGCGGGTTTGAATCAATTCGGCCAGTGCCATCGCCACTTTTTTCGCCGGTGTAATGCGGTCTTCGCCATACAAAATCATGCTGTGACTGATGTCGATCATCAACACGGTGCTCATTTGTGCCGAATGGTGGGTGTCGTGCATCACCAAATCTTGTTCTGTCAAACGAAAATCATCGATGCCATTGTTGGCAAAAGCATTTTTCACACTTTCCGTAACGGCAATTTGGTCGATGCTGTCGCCAAAAGAGTAGGGACGTAATTCGCCCGTTTTATCAGAACCCGCACCTGTGTGTTTGGTTTTGTGGTCGCCGCGCCCCGATTTTTTCAAATCACCAAAAATCTGATCCAATGCCCGCTGCCGAATGATTTGCTCGGTCTTGGCGGTAATCATCAAACCCTGACCCGGCGGTTTCTTTTCGTCGTCTTTGATGTAGCCGTTCTTTTTCAAATCTTCCACGAAATCCTCCATCGTATATTCGCTGGTGAAGAGTTTGTATTCCTCGTCCAATTGCAGCATCCAGTCCAATGTTTCATCCACATCGCCCGAAGTGTAGACAATCAATTCCTGAAAAACCTCCAGCAAACGCTCAAACGGTGTTCGCTCCGGCTCCGAGTAGGGATTGAAAACAAAGCCCGATTTGTTTTGAAAGTTCATCTGTATTCGTCGGTTATTCGATTTATTGCCCCAACCAAGGTCTAAGCAAGTTTAAAGATAACAAGATTGTCGGGGAATGGTTTAGACGATGGAAAATTACCAACCAAGTATCCTGATAATCGAGTAAAAAGTTGTGGTTAATTAATAAAAATTGCGGCAATAAAGCACTAAAATGTGTGTTTATGATTCAATATATTTGATGCCTTGAACGAACAAGAACTCATAGCGAAAGTCCTATCGGGCAACAGTCATGCATTTGCCGTTTTGGTGAATCAGCACAAAAACATGGTGTATTCTCTCGCCCTGCAAATGTGCAAAGACAGTATGTTGGCTGAGGAATTGGCGCAAGATGTGTTCGTGAAAGTGTACGAAAAACTCTGCGAATTCAAAGGACAAAGTAAACTCAGTTCGTGGATCTACCGCATCACCATCAATTGGTGTTATACCAAACTCATAACCAAACTCAACTACTAAGAAGTCAGTTTTGAAGACAACCACTTGCCATCCGACGACGACCTCAATGCTTTGGAACAACTCCAACACAAGAGCGCTTGGAAAGCATTCGCCAAGGCCTCAACGAACTCGAATCCATTGATGCAATTGTGCTTACCTTATTTCATTTCGAAGAACAGAGCAGCCAAGAAATTGTGCAACTTACCGGTTTCTCCAAAGCCAAGGTGAAAGTGAAACTTCACCGCGCTCGATAAGAACTCCGCGAGATTATTGAAACCAAATATAAAACGATATCACCTTGAAAATAGATAAAATTAATGTGCATAAAAAGAATATTTAATTTATTTAATCAGATGAAACTTATGACATACCTTGATTTCATTGAGTCTTGACTTTTTGTTTCTTTTGTGTCCACTTTGCGAAGCGTTCTCACGACCGCTAGGGAGTAACACAAAAGAAACAAATAATTGGAAAAGGATAATTTGACTATTTAAGATTTACAACGAGTATAAAAACGGCATCACCATGAACAACGACATAAAAAATAGCTTCAAAGAGAACTTTCTCCACGAACCTAGTGGAGAATTCACGAACATCGTAGAGCAAAAACCGCTCAATTACAAACTGTACCCAAGCCAGAAAAATCCAACCATTGGATGCTCGTTATTGTGCTGTTTTTCATGATTGGTCTGCCACTTTTTGTGGTGCTTTTGCCCTCATTTCACAAATTCAATTTCCTGATTTTCAGCCATTCGCTGCGCTAAATTTGGATAGCTCATGGCTCCAAAAAACCACTCTTTTTTTTACCAATTCCCCAATTACTTTATTTATTGGTGTATGTGGCTGTTATTTTTATCGGTAAGATATCCCAATTCAGAAAGTTATTACGACTAAAACAACGGTTTTTAACCCATGTGATTGATGCATTTTTTTTATCTTCACGGCGTGTTTTTTTAATTCCATTCAAAAGCCCAGCCAAAGATGAAGTATTTTTCTTTTGTCAACCTCTTTTTTTTATGCGCCTTATCAGCTCGTCCGCAACATATCTCGGCAAACAATGCGGTGCCCAAACCGCATCAATTTAAGTCGAATGGCGCTGCTTGCGACCTTAACAAGCACATCGAAGTTTTGGTGATGGGCGGCACAACAACACTACAATTTGAACGAATGTATTTGAGCGACTTCGCCAACACACACAACCGCAAAATCGGTATAGCGAACAGAGATACGCTGCGTATGTATTTGCAAATCGACAACAAACTCAAAAGCAGGCCTTTGCAGCATCGAATAGCCGTTCAATCGGATAAAATCGTGGTGTCTGGTGGAAGTGCAGAAGCTGTTTTTCACGGAGTTAACACGCTGGCACAAATGATTCTTACATGGAATAGAAAAGACGCTCTTACTGGCGGTTTGATTCAAGATGCTCCTAAATTTTCTTGGCGTGGCATGCACTTGGATGTTTGTCGCCATTTTTTCCCGGTCAAATTCATCAAGAAATACATCGATTTGCTGGCACTCTACAAAATGAATGTTTTCCATTGGCACCTCACCGAAGACCAAGCGTGGCGCATCGAAATCAAGAAATACCCAAAGCTTACAGAGATTGGCGCTTGGCGAAACGGAACAATGATCGGTCCTTACGATAAGCAAGAATTTGACACAATTCGTTATGGTGGATTCTACACGCAAGAACAAATCAAAGAAATTGTTCAATATGCTGCCGACCGACACATCACGGTTGTTCCAGAAATCGAAATGCCCGGTCATGCCTTGGCTGCTTTGGCTGCGCATCCTGAATTTTCGTGTACCGGCGGACCTTTCGAAGTGGCTCGAGGATGGGGCGTTTTTGATGATGTGTTTTGCGCCAACGACAAAACATTCCAGTTTTTGGAAGATGTTTTGACAGAAGTGATCGCCCTTTTCCCCTCAACTTACATACACATTGGCGGTGATGAATGTCCGAAAGTGCGTTGGAAGTCTTGTGCGAAATGCCAAAACACCATGAAGCAAAATGGCTTGAAAGACGAGCACGAATTGCAGAGTTATTTCGTTCAAAGAATAGAAAAATTCCTCAACAGCAAGGGCAGAAAGCTCATCGGTTGGGATGAAATTTTAGAAGGCGGTTTGGCTCCCGGTGCCGCGGTGATGAGTTGGCGGGGAACACAAGGCGGAATAGAAGCAGCCCGTATGAAACATCATGTGGTGATGACACCCGGTTCGCACTGCTATTTTGATCATTATCAAGGCAATCCGAAATATGAGCCGCTCGCTTTTGGTGGCTACACAACGTTGGAAAAAGTCTATGGATTCAATCCGATTACAAGTGCTTTGTCGAAAAAAGAAACGCAATATATCCTTGGCGCCCAGGGCAATGTATGGACAGAATACATGAAAACGGAGGCCCATGTGGAATACATGGTTTTACCCCGATTGTTGGCTTTGTCTGAAGTGCTTTGGGGAACAGCAAATCCAGAAAAATACGATCAATTTCTCGACCGTGTAGAGCAGCACATGACCACCCTGTTCAAAATTCTGGGCTATAATTACAGCAAATCCATTTACGCTATTGAATTACAAACCGAAATAGAAAATGGTAATTTGTATGTGCGCCTTGTTTCGCCAACCATCAAAAACGTTTATTACGAGTGGGGTAAACCTTGGGCAAAGGATGCAAATACATATGAGTCGAGAATTCACGTAAAAGGATCAAAGACATTACACTACGGCCATTTTTACGACGATAAATTGTCTGACGCCATGACCTTTGAACAAAGATTTGAAGTGAACAAAGCAACCGCCAAACCTATTGAATTGTTGCATCAGCCGCATCAGAATTATGCTTCTGGCGGCGCAAATACTTTGATTGACGGAATTCAGAGCGATGGACGACATCTTGGCAATGGTTGGTTGGGTTTCAGCGGCACAGATCTCGTGGCAACTATAGATTTAATGCGAGAAGGCCCCCTGAATACATTCGGAATCAATCTTCTTGAGCGCAAAGGCAGTTGGATTTATTATCCCAGTGAAGTTGTCTTTGAAGCTTCGCTAGATGGCAAAACCTATGTAAAGATGGCTTCAGCAGATTTGGAAATAATCAAAAAAATGAAAGGCAAAGTGATGCTGCCCGTGATTGCCTCGCGCATCGTACGTCATGTGCGCGTTACAGCCAAAAATGCAGGTATTATACCTGATGGTCAACCTGGCGCAGGAAACAAAGCTTGGTTGTTTGTGGAAGAGATTGTTGTGGAGTGATTTTTGGCTCTTAGCTTCTGGTTTCTGGCCTCTAGCTTCTGGCGAGCGATACTTTGTCAAAGTTTCGCGAGGAAGCCCACATGATTATCATGATTTTTTTTGGTTTGATGTTTCCAATAAATCAACCGCGAACAACTTTGACAAAGTTGAAGCAGGATTTTAAACTCGATCTTCCCTTGCATTTCCTACAAAGGTTGTATATGTTTGCAGTAATTTAATAACAGCCAATCGCCAGCAGCTAACAGCCAATTTGACAAAGTTGAAGCAGGATTTTAAACTCGATCTTCCCTTGCATTTCCTACAAAGGTTGTATATGTTTGCAGTAATTTAATAACAGCCAATCGCCAGCAGCTAACAGCCAATCGCCAAAAAAATGAAATCAAGAAGAAATTTTCTCAAAGCATCAGCGCTTCTAGGAGCCAGTATAACAGTGAATGGGTGCGCATCAGCAGTCGCAGCAACAATATCCACGGATAAAGATAGAATCTCGCGAAAAACCAACAAGCCCATCGTGCTTTCTACTTGGCGTTCGGGCATTGCTGCAAACGAAGCTGCTTGGCAAGTACTCAGCAACAAGGGGAATGCTTTGGATGCCGTTGAAAAAGGTGTGCGGGTGCAAGAGGCTGATCCAAACGATCAAAGCGTAGGATATGGCGGCCGACCAGACAGAGATGGCTTTGTGACGCTCGATGCCTGCATCATGGACCACATGTTCAACTGCGGTTCGGTGGCTTTTGTGCAGGGCATCAAACATCCGATTACTTTGGCACGCGCTGTAATGGAAAAAACACCCCACGTAATGCTCGCTGGCAAAGGTGCAGAGGATTTCGCGCTATCAATCGGGATGAAAAAAGAAAATCTACTCACCCCAGAGTCGGAGGCGTCTTGGAAAAAATGGCTCGAAACAAGCGAATACAAACCCGTGGTGAATATCGAAAACCACGACACCATTGGCATGATTGCTCTGGATGAACACGGTAATTTATCGGGAGCCTGTACCACAAGTGGTATGGCGTTTAAAATGCACGGCAGAATAGGAGACTCTCCAATTATTGGTGCTGCTTTGTATGTAGACAACGAAGTAGGTGCTGCAACAGCCACGGGTCATGGAGAAGAAGTAATTCGCGTTACAGGCTGTCATTTGGTTGTGGAGTTGATGCGCCAAGGATTGTCTCCACAAAAAGCTTGCGAAGAAGCAGTGCGTCGAATCATGCACAAAATTGAAATCCGGAAAAAAAATCCCAAAGAATTGCAGGTTGGCTTCATCGCTTTGGATAAGTATGGAAATCATGGCGCTTATTGCCTTCAAGGAGGATTCAATTTTGCCAAATACGACAGTACAGGCAATGTATTGATTGATTCGGATTATCTCATGCACTGATGAAAAAATTAGAAACAGCTTGTTTTTCGCTAAAAGACGCCCTGCGCGCAGCAGAACTCGGTGCTCATCGCATTGAATTCTGTGAAGATTACAATACAGGTGGCATCACCCCAAGTCTGAGCGATTTTAAAATACTTCGCGAACAATTTCCCAATATCCCCATTCATGTGATGGTGCGCCCGCGTGCTGGCAACTTTGTGCACAGCCATTCTGAAATTCAGCTCATGCAGCAGCAAATTACATCTTTCAACGATTTAGGCGCCGATGGATTTGTGTTTGGCATATTGAACGAGCAAAACCAAATCAATCGAAGTGCTTGCCAACAATTGATTTTCATAGCAAACGGCAAACCCTGCGTTTTTCACCGCGCTTTTGACCTGCTCCCAAATGCCTTCACCGCATTAGAAGATTTGATTGAATTGGGCTTTTCAGGCGTTTTGTCTTCTGGCAGCCCTACAACGGCCATCGCTGGATTGGACACCTTGAAATCATTACATCTTCAAGCGCAAAATCGCATTCAAATTGTTGCTGGAGGCGGTATCAGAGCCAACAATATAGCCACACTGATTGATTCAGATTTGCAGTGGTTTCATTCAGCCGCCTGGGACAAAGAACAACAGCTTTTGGATGAGCAGGAGCTGGTTGAGATACTAAAGAAAATTCAGCAGTTAGCGGCTGATTAAATCATATTCTTCTGTTAAAAACTTTTCAATCACGCGTGGCAGTGGATGCTCCGTTAGTGCATCCAAAGATATCCATTCTGCCGAGTGATTAAAGCCAATTTCATCCAGGTTTTCCACGACATAAAAATGCACAGTCAAATTTTGGTGCGTCAATTTGTGGTTCATGGTTTTGATGTGCGACACTTGATCTAAAATCGGGGCTTCTAATTGTTCTCCTTCAAGCATAGGAAACTCAAACATATTGGCCCAAATATCTTTTTCGCCACGTTTTTGAAGCAACAAGCAATCATTTTTCATGCTCACAAAATAGTGCAAATGTCTTTCGCGAACTTTGATTTTTCCTTTTTTTCTAGGAAGTTCGGACCATGTGTTTTTCGATTTCGCCTCACATGAATTGCTCAAGGGACATATTTCACAATTCGGATTTTTCGGAGTGCAAACCAATGCCCCCAATTCCATAATGGCTTGGTTGTGGCTAGCAGGATTTTGTTTATCCAACAATTCATCCGCCAATGCTTGGTAATATTTCTGTCCCTGAGGCGTGTCAATGTAGGTGTCTGAATTAAAATATCTACTCAAAACGCGATATACGTTGCCATCTACAACAGCATGGGGCAAATCGAAAGCAAACGAGGCAATGGCAGCGGCAGTATAAGCGCCCACACCAGGTAACTTAATGATTTCGTTGTAATCGTTTGGAAATGTGGCATTGTAATGCTCTACAAGCAATTTTGCGGCTTTGTGCAGGTTGCGGCCACGACTGTAATACCCCAAACCTTGCCAGAGATTCAACACTTCTTGTTCAGAAGCCCGGGCCAAATCAGAAAGCTTATCGTATTGATTCACAAATTTATAGTAATAAGACATCCCCTGTTGAACTCTGGTTTGCTGCAAAATAATCTCCGACAACCAGATGTGATAGGGGTTTGTGGTCTCCCGCCAGGGTAAATTGCGCTTGTTCTTTTGATACCAACTTTGGATTTGTGCTGAAAAATGAGGCATCGTATTGAAAATTATTTGTTTGCAGAACAAAACTAATCAATAAATGTTGTTATTTTTGCACCCGAAAAAAATTCAAAATACATTTAAATCACATTGTTATGACAAAAGCACATATCGTTGCAAACATCTCTGAAAAATTAGGATTGGAAAAAGGAGAGGCTCAAAAAGTAGTTGAATTGTTCATGGAAACAGTTAAAGAATCTTTGTCTCAAGGAGACAACGTATATTTGAGAGGTTTCGGAAGTTTCATCACAAAGAAACGTGCTGAGAAAGTTGGTAGAAACATCTCTAAGAAAACATCAGTTGTGATTCCAGCACATTTTATTCCGGCATTCAAGCCATCTAAAACATTTGTAGAACAAGTTAAATCAAATGTAAAGGTTAAATAATCTTTTTTTGACAAATACTTGTTGAATACTTTTTAATGTCTATCTTTGCACTCCCGTTTTCGCGGGGGTGCTTTTTTTAAAAAGTAACCAAAAAAATTAGAGTTTAATTCATTCAAAATATAAAGTTATGCCAAGCGGTAAAAAAAGAAAAAGACATAAGATGGCTACGCACAAGCGTAAGAAAAGATTGAGAAAAAATCGCCACAAGAAGAAGAAGTAATTCTTAGTGCTTTCGCCGTTGGTTAATGGCGAAAATGAACTTGGTCTCGTCCAAATTCAAAAAAAATTCTAGTACACGGCTTTGTCGTGTACTTTGTTGTTTATTATAAATCACTTCCATGAGTTTAGAGTTGATTGTTGATGCGCGTCAAGAAGAAACGCGTTTCGCTCTGCTACGTGAAGGGAAGTTGATTGAATTGCACTCAGAAAAAAGCTCAGGCGAATTTGTTGTTGGCGATATTTATCTCGGTAGAGTTAAAAAAGTTGCCGCCTCCCTGAACGCTTCCTTCATTGATGTAGGTTATGAAAAAGATGGATTTTTACATTATTTAGATGTGGGTCCTCAGTTCAATTCTCTTAACAAGTTCTTAAAAGACTCCCTAAACAAAAAGCAGAAAGTTGCAGACCTGCTGTATTTCCAGTTGGAAAAAGATATTCCCAAAGAGGGCAAAGTTGGCGACATTTTATCGCATAGCCAGCCCATTTTGGTGCAAGTAGCCAAAGAACCCATTTCAAGTAAAGGTCCGCGCCTGTGTTCCGAAATTACCTTGGCCGGGCGCTATATTGTTTTGGTTCCTTTTTCCAATAAAATTTCTGTTTCCCAAAAAATCCGTGAAGCCTCCGAACGCGATCGTCTGCGCGACATCATGCAGAGTATCAAACCCAAAAATTTTGGTGTTATTATTCGCACAGTGGCGCAAAACAAAAAGATTGAAGAGCTTGATCAGGATTTGAAAAACCTGCTGGCCAAGTGGAAGCGCATGTATGAAAATGTGCTTACCAGCAAACCGCCAACACGCGTTTTAGGTGAGATAGACAAAGCATCCGCCTTGCTGCGCGATATGTTAAATGAGGATTTCTCAAAAATTCATATCAATGACCCTGATGCCCTCGAAAGCATGAAGGCGTTTATCTCCGCAATTGCGCCAGGCAAAGAGAAAATCATCAAAGCCTATGACGGCAAAGTGAATATCTTCGAAAAGTTTGGTATCAACAAGCAAATTAAATCGTGCTTTGGCAAAAAAGTGCCGCTGCCTTCTGGTGGATATTTGATTGTTGAACACACTGAGGCCATGCACGTTATCGATGTGAATAGCGGTAATAGAAAAGGCGCCGACGGACAGGAAGACAATGCGCTAACCACCAACGTAGAGGCAGCTCATGAAATTGCACGTATTCTGAGGTTGCGCGACATGGGGGGCATTATTGCCATCGATTTTATTGATATGTACGACAAGGAGAACAACAAAATGTTGTTTGATACGCTCAAAGATGCCATGAAAGCAGACCGAGCCAAACACAATATTTTGCCTCCTTCCAAATTTGGTGTTGTTGAAATTACGCGCCAACGCGTGCGACCAGAAACGGATATCAAAACCAATGAATCTTGCCCAACATGCAAAGGCACTGGCGAAGTTCAGGCTTCTATTTTGTTGGTTGAAGAAATTGAGGGAGATTTGCGCAGCCATTTGGCTGATAGCGCTCAACCGAAATTTGCGCTTTGGGTGCATCCTTACATCGAGGCATACCTCAAAAAAGGTTTCATTTCTAAGCAAATGCGTTGGTTCTTGGAGACAAAAAAATGGGTGCCTGTGCGTGGTGTTTCAGACATGCCTTTGCTATCCTACAAATTTGTAGATAAAGATCTTAATGAATTGGTAAATGGCTAAATCTCCCGAATACCAAACCGCGAAAACCAAACTGGAGTCATTTTGTGCTTATCAGGAACGGTGCACGCACGAGGTTAAGGAGAAAATCAAAGCATTCGATTTAAGAGAGTCTGAAATTGCTGAATTGCTTAGCTTTCTACGCGACAATAAATATTTAGATGAAGAACGATTTTCCCGGAGTTATGCTTCGGGCAAATTTGTGATCAAAGGCTGGGGTCGCGTTAAAATTCGCAGCCATTTGAAAGCCAAATTTGTGCCCAATGAGCTTATTCAACGCGGACTTTCTGAAATTGATGACGACGCATACCTGGAGCGACTCAAGCACCTAGCGCAGCGCAAATGGGTTGAATTAGCCAAGGAAAAAAATGATTGGACCAAAAAGCAAAAGCTCTATCGATTTCTAGCCGGAAAAGGCTATGAGACCTTTCTATTCGACCAACTTGATTTGTAATCGTTGGGCACTGCTTTTTTTGACTCAACGGTTTTCTTGAGGAACACAATCAACGGCCAAACAAACTTTGTTCTTTTATCGAACTTTGTTTCCCTATTTTTGTTTTTACAACATGGTTTTGCTCAATTCAATTTTGCTCGCGCTTTGGTTTCCTTGTGCGCAATTTGTTGCCCAGAAAAATGAGGAACAAGTTAAGCTTATCATTGAGGTTGATAATATTCGCCACATTGGCGGACAATCGATGCGTTTGGCCATCGACAAAAGGGAAAGTTTTCTTGTGACTACAACACCGTTTGTTTATGCCATCGTAGAGGTGCGAAACGATAAGATTACACACACGTTTTCCTTGCCTAAAGGCGAATATGCCGTTTCGGTTTATCATGATTTGAATGGCAATGAGAAATTGGATAAGAACTTTTTTGGCGCCCCTATAGAGCCTTACGGATTCAGTAGAAATTTCAAGCCTTTTATGCGTGCACCCAAATTTAACGAGGTTCAAATCTCCCTTACTCAAGACAGAAAAATCAACATTTCACTCATTCAACCCTAATTGATTCAATAATATGAAGCGTCTGTATAGCCAACAATGGTTGCCCATTTCCCTCGATGAAGCTTGGGATTTTTTCTCAAGCCCGAAAAATCTGAATGAAATCACTCCCGAGGATATGGTTTTCGAAATTAAGTCGGATGTGCCTGAAAAAATGTATCCCGGTATGTTCATTATGTATTCCATTCGACCCATGTTCAATATACCAATGAAGTGGGTTACTGAAATTACACATGTGTCCGACCGGAAATTTTTTGTTGATGAACAGCGCGTAGGACCCTATCATATTTGGCACCATGAGCACCATTTCGAAGAAAAAGATGGTGGTGTTTTGATGACTGATATTTTGCATTATAATGTTGGAATGTCTTTTTTGGGCTGGATAGCTTCCAAATTGTTTGTCGATAAAAAGGTTCAAGGCATTTTTGATTATCGCTACAAGATTTTGGAGCAGCGCTTCGGCACGAAATGATTTTTCAAAACCTGCTAAAAATCAAATTTTTTCAAAGCTTTAATTTTCTACTTTTGCTCAAAATTTAAAATTCATGCAAAAGCCTATTTACCTCGTTCCTTGTGATTTTAGTGAAAAATTTGAAAGTGCCTTACGCTTGGGCATCGACTTGGCCGTTTATAACAAAGGCTCGGTGATGTCTATTCACATCGTTTCAAAAAAATCAGATAAAATTGAGGCCAAACAAAAGATGAAAAAAGTAATCGCCGCGTTGAAAGATGAAGAGCGAGAGTTGGTGGAATACCGTGTTTTGGTCGGTGATATTTACGATGACATTGCCAAAGCTGCCGAAGTGTTGAATGTGGCATTTATTGTAATGGGTACTCATGGCGCCAAAGGCATGCAAAAATTCATGGGTAGTCATGCTTTGAAATTGGTTAATTCAACTTCTTCACCTTTCATGATTACACAAGGAAACAAGTATATCGATAAAATGAAGAATATCGTGTTTCCGTTTAGTCATGAGAAAGAAAGTGTACAAGTTGCTATGTTTACGGCAGGAATAGCCAAGCAGTTTGGTAGTAAAGTCCATTTGATTGGCTTCCACGACAAAGACAGTTTGATTGAATCTAAAATGAAATCGAATTTGATGCTATTGAAGAATTATTTCACAGAACAGAAAATCGATTTCGTTGTTGCTGATATTGATAAATCTCAGGATTTTGAAAAAGAATTGATGACCTATGCCGATGGAGTAGATGCGGATTTATTTGCAGCCACTTTCTTCAGCTCCTCCTTAATTAAAGGTGTTAGCGGTTTCCTTCAGTTCCTGATTGAAAATGAATCGAGCATTCCTGTGCTTACTGTAAATTCAGAGGAATTAAGCGTGAGCAGCGTTTCTTCGGTGATGATTGGATAAACGTTTTGCTTTAATAAAATTAGCGGGATATCAGAAATGGTATCCCTTTTTTTTGCTTTCTCCCTCAGTTCGGTTCTTTGATTTTTTCTTTTATTAGTAGGTCTCTCTTTTCTCAAATAAGTCAGAGCGATTTTGTTATCTCCCAGATATTTAATGCGCATCTTGCAAATGCAAAGCGATACGCAAAAAAAAGGACGCCGAAATTCGACGTCCTTCAAGAAAATTATTTTGAATGTGCCTATTTCACAATCAATTTCTGAGTAATTGTAGAAGTACCAGCAGAGATAGTAACTGTGTACATACCTTGAGCCATACCTTCCAAGTTCATTGTGATATTGTGAGCACCAACAGTCAATTGACCAGCGTTGATGGTTTGGATTGTTTTACCAGCCAAATCGCAAATCACGATTACTACGTTTTCGTCACCTTTCAAAGACATTTGAACATTGGCAGTTTCATCAGCTGGGTTAGGATAAACTGTTACATCACTTGCATCAATTGTTTCGTTTTCTAAACCTACGAAACAAGTGAAAACTGGACGCACAACAGGTACGCGAACATAAGTTCCACCATCAACAGTTGGTGATAAAGAGACGAAAGTTGAACCATCCATACCAATCGTTGTACCAGCCAAAGATTCACCAGCAAATGCAACTGGAATAGGAGCGCTTTCTGAGAAAGAAGCCATAACAGCAACGTCTTCACCGGCTGTCACGTTGATACAGTTTTCATCGAAATACAAACGAACTGTTTTTCCGAAGTCAGCCGCCGTGATTTGATATTCGGCAGTAATTCCAGCAAAAACAAACTCATCATTTACATACTTCCAGATTTGAGCGTAAACAGTATTTCCAAGATAACCTGCCTGTCCACCTGCTGCAATATTTGCAATACCCACATCAACAGCACCAATGTTGTTGAATGGTCCGCTTGCTGTTTGGAAAATCTCAAACCAAGTACCAATAGATGGGTCACCTTCTGGTTCGGCCCAACCTGTAAATCCACCAGTCATTGATGCCGGAACACCTGTGTAGAAGTCGCTTGCCATAACACCACCATTTGCACCACCAGACGATGGAGTAACTTCAAATGGGAAAGAAGCAACATCATCACCTGTGTTGGTCAATGTATTGTTTGACATTACAGTTAAAGTAAAGTTGTAAACACCAGCTGTAGCAGGAACTGTAAATGCAGGAGCACCAGTAATATACAAGGTGTCGTTTTGTGTTGAAGCTACTGTTACTGGAGAACCGTCACCGTCATAGTTGGTAGTTACGCAATTCAAATAGGCGTTTTGTGTTTCAACACCATTGTTTGCAACATCTCCTTTGAATTCAATTTTCAATGAACCATCTGTTGGCACTTGAGATACAGGAACTTTTGTATGCATGTAATCCAATTGACCAGTTAAATAAGCATATCTGTTTGTCAAAGTCATATCGTTTTCATCACCTGGAACAATAGTCATGTTATCAACATACCAACCGTAGTCGATAAAGTTCAGATTAGCACCGTTTTGCGCACCATTCCAGAACAAACGAACTCTAACTTGAGAAATATCACCGCTCAAATAAGGCATTAAGTTTACTCTTCTCAACATCGGGTGAGGATAAATTGCACCACCTGTGCTTGTCAATGGAGCGATGTCGTTGTTGTCTTTAACTGTTACCCAAGTCACACCATCCAAAGATATTTGAACAGCTTGCAAAGTGATGAAACGCGCACCATATTGATGAAACTCCAAGTGTGGTACTTGAACACCAGTCAAATCGATTGTTCCATTGTAAGTCAAAGTGAAAGGTCCGTCAGCAACCGCAGTTGTTGTAGTACCATTTCTGAAACGAGCAAAAGAACCAGAAGTGTTCATGTTTGCTTGAAAACCGTTGTACCAGCTGTTTGTAGCAGTACCGATAGACCATCCAAATTCTGGTGGATTGGCACCAACAGGTCCGGCTGCAGTCCAGTTGTTTGCATCTTCAAAGCCATCAAACCAAACGCCTCCACCTTTAGGTGCAACGATAATGGCGTTTTCTGGCTTAAAATCCACTGCTTCAGTTGCAGGGCTCGCGGCAGCTGCATTCTTCACAGGAAGAACAGGTAAGTTGTTTTGTGCTATCGTTGTTCCAAGCGTCACAACAAAAGCAGACAATAGCATAATTTTGTTTTTCATGTTTATCAATTTTTTTTTCGAACCTCAAAGTTAAGGCTTTTTTTAAATAAAATGCTTACACAACATATTTTCATCAAGGAAAATAACAGGTCTAAGCTCAAAAATTTACTTTTCTGTCTTTTAAAAACGCCAAAGAATGACGAACGCTATCCAAATCGGATTGTGATAAACAAGAAACAGAGACAATTTCTTTGTTTAAAATGGGTGCCTGTTTATATTGACCCATGGCATCAATTATCTGACTTGATCCGTTGTATTGTAGTTGGTTGTCGTCGCTTCCAACGCGGTTTAATGCCAGCGCATAGCACTGATTTTCAATGGCTCTAGCGGGTAATAATTTATCCCAGTGGGCAATTCTTCGTTCTGGCCAGTTGGCAACAAAAATGATGGCATCGTAGGCAAAAGTTCCGTCTATTGAGATGTTATTTCTGCAGTTTTCAGGAAATCTGAGGTCGTAACAAACTTGCAACAACAGTTTCCAACCACGAAACTCAACAATGGTTTTTGTTGTCCCTGGTGAATAATGTTCATCTTCTTTGGCCAATGAGAAAAGATGGATTTTATCGTAGTAATCAACATTTCCATTGGGGTGAACAGCCACCATGCGATTGAAATAATGCTCATTTTCTGCGATAATTAGAGATGCCACACAAAGACAATCATATGATTTGGCTTTGATTTTTAACCAATTCAATCCCATTGAATCCTCCATTTTTTCTGCCAGCGCTGCTGCATTCATGGTAAATCCGGTGTGGAACATTTCAGGAAAAATGAGTACATCAACCGACTCAGAAAGTTGAGCAGACAATAAAGTATCGAAATGCTGTAAATTTTTGGTTTTATCTTCCCAAAATTGCTGGGTTTGAACCAAGGCTACTTTTAAATCTGACATAATCGTTTGGCGGCTTGTGTTAATGTTTCTTCACTTTTTGCAAAACAGAGACGCAGCACGTTTTGTGTGTAAGTTTCTTTGAAAAAAACGGAAATCGGAATGCTGGCTACACCAATTTCTTTTGTGAGCCAAATGGCAAAATCTACATCTTTTTCTTGGCTAATGGCGCTGTAGTCAATCAGCTGAAAATAAGTGCCCGAACAAGGCAAAAGTTTGAAGCGACTGTTTTCAAGGAGTCCGTGCAACAGGGTTCGTTTTTGATTATACATGGCGGATATCTCACTGATATCAACGATGTTCAAATAATCGGCAATGGCATCTTGGGCATAATGATTCACCGAGAAAACCAAATATTGATGCACTTTGGCAATTTCTGAAATGAGGTGTTTGGGTGCAGTTAAATAACCGACTTTCCAACCTGTTACATGCAGTGTTTTGCCGAAAGAAGAAACGGTAATCAATCTGTTTTGAAGCGACTCAAATTGGTGCATCGTGATGGCTTCATCGGTAAAATTGATGAACTCGTAAACTTCATCAGAAAGCACCAAACAATTTGGAAAACCATTCAAAATCCCAACCAATTCCTTCAATTGATCTTGCCCAAAAACAGCTCCAGTCGGATTGTGGGGATTGTTGATGATGAGCATTTTTGTTTTGTCATTCAGGGCAGATTTGATGCGGTCTAAATCCAACGAAAGACTGTGGGTCAAGGGTATATGAATACAAGTTCCTCCAACCAATTGAACAGCTGGGGCATAACAATCGTAAGCGGGGTCTATAATAATTACCTCGTCTTTAGCGTGCACAAGGGCCTGAATCGCTGTGAATATGGCTTGTGTTGCTCCAGCGGTGATTAATATTTCATCTACAGCAAGTTCGCGCTTGTGTTCACGAGTAATCAACTTTTGAATGGCTTCGCGCAGTTTAAGCAAACCCATCATTGGTGCATATTGGTGCACATTTTTATTCAGACTTTCTTTGAGAATGGCTTCAAATTTGGAATCGAGCGGAAAATCAGGAAAGCCCTGAGATAGATTGATTGCCTTGTGCTCGTTGGCCAAAGCGCTCATCGTAGTGAAAATTGTAGTGCCAAGATTCGGCAATTTCGATTGAATATTATGGGCTACGAGTTCCTGCATGTATTTTGATTTGGTTGGTAAAAATAGAAGTTTTTTAAACCCATCATTGCGAATCTGTTTGAAACGCTATTTTTGTCAAAAAAAACGCATGAAAGTTTTATTTGTTCTACTCGGTTCTCTTGCTATGATAGCTTGCTCGCGCACCAATGAATTGTGTCACTGTATTCATGAGGCCGACGAATTTAATAAGCTTTCCAATGAACTGCTTTATGCCGATGAGGTAAGCGTAGCACAACAAGCCGAATTGAATCAACTCAGAAAACGCATCGATTCACTTTGTGCTCCTTTCTACGAAATGGGTCCAGAAGAAATGTACAAAATGCGCAATGAGTGCATCGACCAAGATTTGCTGGATATGCAAAAGTAAAACCTCAATTTTTTGGATATGAATGAGCGACTTTTTAGATTTCTACTATTTGGTTTTGTTGTATCTGTGTTTGTTGTGTCATGCTCCAATCCTGATACATCCAATCAAGAATCTAGCGAAGAAATCAGCTTATCAACAGAGGTCAGCGACCAAGCTTATGTGAACTACGATTCCATTTGGCTTGAAGAATTTGTCGCTTTTCGTGATGCGGTGTATCGTCATGATTTGAAAGCGATATAGGAGTTTGTAGATTTTCCGATGGAGGCAAGTGATATTTGGTTCGTTGCGTATTTGGATGAGAAAGATTGGTCTGAAATCGATGCGAGTAAGTCGTTCCCAGAACAGAATTTCGACAAAAAATACAAAAGCATTTTTGTAAAGACTACATTGATCATCTGTTGAAGATAAAATCAAAAATTTTGTTTGCTGAAGGTAAGTTTGAAACACAAGAAGTACGCATCGGTGAGGAGGGAATTAAGATGTATGCCAATTATTATAGCGAAGAAAAATCATTATCATTGATGCTTCATTACACCAGGTATCACCAATACGAAGGCGAGGATGAAACAACTACGGAATCCTCAAGAATCTATAACTTCAAGTTGCTAAACAACAAGTTGCGATTTGTTGGTGTGGATATGGCTGGCTAAGCCCCAATTTATACCCCAACCAATTTCCGATAACCCAAGACCATTTTTATCTGCCCAAAACTAATCTCATCGCCCAATATTTCTTTGATGGGTTTTGTTCCTTCGGCATCGGGTAAAGCATCAAAGGCCGCCATGATTTTATCGAATGTAGCTTTGTCCATCACGTCGCCAATATCCACTTTTTCTTCTTCGATGAGTTTTTCAAAATGTCCTTCGATGGTTGAGGTTGTAAACACACGTTCTTTCGCAATTTCCTCAATGGTTTTGCCGTCTTTCCACATTTGGAAAGTGATTTCTGTGGTTGGGATTTTATCCGATTTCTCGGCTTTTTTCCCTGTCCTCGACAAAGTCGGGATTCTGTTGTTTAGCGCCTCTTCGATTTCACTGTTTTCCTGTGCAATCAATTCAGGTGATTTTTGTTTGATAAGTTCTACGGTATTGGCCAACATGCGAGCACGATAGCGTTTCACAAAACCTTCGTCTAGGATGGATTTGTTGAGTGTTTCGCCAGAGGTAAACGCCAAGACCAAGGCATGACAGTTGTTGATTTTTCTGAGAAACAACAAGAATTGTTCTTCGATTTCCAGAAGTTCGTTGAAATAGGTCTTCGATTTTTTGGCTTTGCTCACCGTTCCCAATTGCATGTACAAACCAGCAGCAAATGCCTCCAATTGTTTGGTGAAATAACTTTGTGCACCATTGATTTTTTCGGTGATGGCAGCATAATTTTCCTTGCGGAAATGGCTGTCAATGTATCGGTGGAAGTGCGCACTGATTTCAAGCAAAGGTTGCAAATGAGCGCTCATTTCATGTGCCCACAGCGCAAATTTGTTTTTCACACTGCCTTCTTGTAAATCGGAATAAGTTCGCAAGTGGTTGTTCCACAGTACCATAAACTGCTGAACATCAAAAGTGTGCTTGATGTACTTGGCCATAAATTCTTCCGATGCCTGACTCAATAAATCCTTAGCGCGGTCCATGTCAAACTCTTGCGAAGTGTAGTCCAAAACGTCTTGGGTGTTTTCCATGTTTTGCAGACGCAGTTTGTTGAGCAAAACCAATCCATCCAAGGAGCGCAAACGCGAAAAAGCCACATAGGCCTGGCCGGGTTGAAACACATCTTGCACATCCAAAGCAGCTTTGGAAAAGGTCAATCCCTGGCTTTTATGCACCGTAATTGCCCAAGCCAATCGCAAGGGGAATTGCACAAAGGTGCCAATCACTTTTTTCTGCACGGCTTTGCTGGCTTCATCAACGGAATATTGCTCATTTTCCCATTCGTGCGCCTCTACTTCGATGAGCGTATTGTCATCATCGCAACGCACTTTGATGCATTCGTCAGTGAGCACTTCAATTTTACCAATTTTACCGTTGTAGTACTTTTTTTGCGGCGATGGGTCGTTGCGCACAAACATCACTTGAGCACCCAGTTTCAGTTCTAAATTTGGGTTTACCGGATAGATTTTTTCAGGGAAATCACCCGTAATTTCAGCTTTGAAATACTTGGCAGCATCGGGCAATGCACTCAAACTGGCTGCATTGACTTGATCGGCTTTGTAGTTGTGTGTGGTCAACAAAATAAACCCAGGATTGTCTGAAAGCTTGAAATTCGGTTTCACATGTTGATCCAAGGTTTGCCAATCATTTTGGGTCATTTTACTGTCGCGCAAACGGTTGAGCAAATCAATAAACGCTTGGTCTTCTTGCCTAAAGATTGTTGACAATTCGATATACAAAGGTGGCTCTTTCTTAATGGCCTGTGCTTGAAAGAAGAACATGCTTTTGTAATATTTTGAAAGCAAATCCCATTCTTCATTTTTAACCACGGGAGGCAGCTGCATCAAATCGCCAATGAAGAGCATTTGCACACCACCAAAAGTGTTGTTGTTTTTTCTTACGCGACGCAAGGTGTAATCCAAGGCATCGAGCAAATCGGCGCGCAGCATACTCACTTCATCAATCACCAGCACTTCCATTTGTCGGATGATGCTCAATTTTTCGCGGCCTATCCTGAAATGATTTTTCAAGGAACGCGGCGTTTCGAAATAAACCCGACCGTTGTAATTGCTCACATCCGCAGGCACAAAGCTCCCAAAGGGCAATTGAAACATAGAATGAAGGGTAACGCCACCGGCATTCAAGGCAGCAATTCCTGTTGGAGCCACAACCACAACATTTTTATGAGTGCTCTCGATGATTTGTTTGAGTAGAGTTGTTTTTCCTGTACCAGCTTTACCCGTTAGAAAAACATGCCGCTCAGTTTGATTGATAAAATCGAGGGTGAGGACGCCCTGTTCAGTTTTTTGAAAATCCATAATAAGTAGGTTTTGGTTGTGGCAAAATTAGAAAAAAATTAATACTGCTTATAAAATAGTCATAAAAATGGTTAATTTGTGGTTTTTAGCGATTGGTTATTGATTCGCTACGCTTTGGCTTACGTCCGAATTAAATTCGGATAAAATACGCCTTTATTTTATTTATTACTTGATTATTGACATTTAATTCGATACACTGTTCTTCAAATAGGTGGACAGCGTTTTTAATTTGGTCAATAATTATTTTTGTCTCATTGATTTGATAGGTTTCTCCGATTTTCATAATGTCTTTTAGATTGATGTTTTCTCTTTTTCCATTGACAGACATGGCGCGTGTAACTCTCGAATAATTCAAAAATGGATTGATTGCAAAAGTGAGGTCGTATGCAGGTGCCAAATGCCAAGAATTTGATTTTTCATCCAGTATAAACGAATGATTTTTCAAGTGATCGTCTGTGTTTGCGAAAATGATGTTGAAGACCATTCTAAGAAATAATTCTGCTAATTCAATTTTAGGAATGCCTAAAAATACCGCCAGATTGAAGAGGTTTTCATAACTCGAATCCTGTGGGTTCTTGTAATCCCAACCTGTGAGCCCCAATGCGGTTAGGATGTGTTTTTTTTTGCCGCCCACTCTATCAAATCGTTGGGTAGCAAAATGTCTGTCGTCTATAAGTTTGGAGTCCATCATGTTGATGCCAATTGATTTAGCCGTCAGGTAATAGGCGTATTCTACCTTCTCGCGCGGAAAGTACTGGTTTTGATTGCTCTTTTCTCGTTCTTCTAAATCCAATTTGACGATGTAGTGCTTGAATTTGTCAGATGTATAAAGGTCGCCGGCATAAATTTTCCCCGAACTTTTTTCTTCTGAAAGTATAACTTTGGGTCGAACACCTCCAGCAGAAGTTCCAATTTTAAAGATGTTCAATAAGTTTTCATTGTCCATTTTAGTGAATGATTGCTCTCTTTTTTCGAAAATGATTTGATTTAGAATTTCAATAATCTCTGTCAGATTGATTTCGCTTTTGCCTTTTAAATCTATTGCTGGTTGATATTCCAATGCACCCATACCTCGGTTGGCGACGTAAGTGAGCTGCTCAAGTGGTGAAAGTGCACCTAGACTTGTGTTTTTGGATTTTAGAAATTGATTGAACATCAAGTTTCCAAAATCGTCGGGCAACGAATCGGCAAACATAGGAGGTAATCCACGAAAAGTAGCACCCTCGTATGTGCTAAACACTTGTACTTGATTGGTTTTTTTTAGAATTCCGGTTTCCGGGAAAAGATTCAGGGCCTTTGGGTCGCTAAGAAAAACGTCGTTGTATTGAAAATAGGATTTTTTGAGGATATCATCCATACTCAATCGGCCGATTTCTTGACCAAAACAAATCACGGATATGTAATTTTTATTCAACATTTTAATACAACGATTTTAAATCCTCTTGCTCCAAACGGCGCTCTTTGAACCATCGATTCAAAGCATGCAGCATCTGAAAATGTTCCATAACGAGCAGAAAAGTGTCGATGGTAAAATTGCGCCCAGCCTCCATGTTTTGTATGGTTAAACGAGAAATATTCAAGCGATCAGCCAATGCCTGCTGCGATATTTTTTCGCGCTTACGAATGGATTTGGCAAAATTTCCCATCTCCAATTTTACGTCTGCTATTTTAATAAACCCTGGAAACATTTTGTATGATATAATATGCAAATATATGCAAAATTGATACTTTTGATTGTTTTAATATGCAGTTATTTTGTTTTGGCTCGCAGGATCGCTAGCCGACAATAGCCAGCCGTAAGTCGCTAAAATCTCACCGCCACTTTCCCCACCGATTTCCCTGACTCCAAAAATGCATGCGCTTCGGCCAATTCTGTCGATTTAAATTCGGCACCAACCTGTGGTGTTAAAACGCCTTTTTCATACAATTTCTGAACGCCATCGATGCAGGCTTTCATCATTTTTGGATTGTTGTCGGCGATGCGCAGCATGTTCACGCCAATGATAGACTGCGATTTCATCATCAAAACAATAGGTGTGAGTAGTCCCATTTTTCTCACAAAATTCAACTGCGACAAAATTCCCCACTTGGCATTCGTCAAATCTGAACCGCCGAAAAGAATCATTTTTCCACCGCCGGGTTTCAATAACGCCATGTCCTTTTTGAATGTCGCGCCCGCCACAGGATTCATCGAAGCATCGAGTTTGTTGCCGTTCAATTGCGACGCTAAGGTTTCAATGTAGTCGTTTTGTCTGTAATTGATGAAGAAATCTGCACCTTGCGCCATCACGTATTCCTTTTTGCTATCTGAGCCACATTTGGCATAAACAAGCGCCCCACGCTCTTTCAACATTTGAATCAAAGCGGTGCCAACTCCACCCGCAGCTGCATGCACCAATACGTGATCGCCAGGGAGAATATTTGTTGCCACATAAACCATATAATAAGCCGTTAAATATTGCGTGGTCAATGCCAAAGCTGCACCAGCACTAATTTCTTCGTCGATAGGCATCAAGGCATCAGCTTTTGTGATGGCATGTTTTGCATAGCCACCAAAGCGCGTGAAAGCCACAACGCGTTGCCCGACCAAATTGCTGTCGTTTTCAGCGCCCACTTCTTTAATTCGCCCAACGACTTCATAACCCAAAACACAGGGCATCGGAGGCGCATCGCGATAAAGTCCTTTGCGTGCCATAACGTCGGCGTAGTTCAAACCAAAAGCCTCAACTTCTATGAGAACTTCGTCTGGTTGAATTTGGGCTAGTTGAATTTCTCGCAAGGCAAAAGCTTTGTCGGGAGTGGTGTTGGCAATGAGGTGGAAAGCTGAGGTGAGCATGATTATTTGTCTTGTTTAGTTTGTTTTAACCGTGTAAATCTAAATTTTAGTTTTCGATTTACACGGTTGTTTTTTGTTGATTGTTATCCATGTTTCATGATGAAATCGTCCATAAACATTTTTATTCCCATCACTGTTATGTGCGATTTTAGCTGATAGCTATCATTTGTTGGGATGATAACATACAGGTGTTTGAGTTTCAAATCGTCCATCGCTTCGTATGTGCCTCGCGTGAGTTTTGGTGATGAGCTGAATTTTATTTCAACGCCAATCGTAACATTTTTAGGCAAAGAAATGATGAGGTCGATTTCTGCACCATGACTCGTTCGATAATAGCTTAATGTGGTATTGAAAGGCAAAATCGATTTGATTTGCTGAATCACAAAACCTTCCCACACATTGCCAACATTAGGATGAGCGAATAAATCGTCGTAGCTGTCTATACCCAGAAAATGGTTGACCAAACCCGAATCTTTGATGTAGAGTTTGGGCGCTTTCACCAATCGCTTGCTGATGTTTTGGGTGTATGGCTCGAGCAAATCAACTAAAAACGCGTGCTGAAAAAATTGCACATATTTTTTCACGGAAGGTGCCGAAACCCCCAAAGATTTGGAAAGCGAGGCATAGTTGATTTGTTCGCCATGCAAATAAGCCAACATGCGCAAAATTCTTCGTGAATCTGCTGGAGAAATAGGTAGACCCAACATCGGCAAGTCTCGCTCAATATAGGTTTGCACAAAACTTTCTATCCAGCGCGAACTCATTTTGTTGGATTTGGCAAATAAAGATTCAGGAAATCCACCGCGAATGAGCAAGGTGTTCATGTCAATATCTGCGGGTATTTCAAGCAAATTGAAAGGCATCAGTTCTTTGTTGAAAATGCGTCCTGCTAAAGATTCGGAACTGTCTCGAATTAAATCTGGAGATGCCGAACCGAGCAGAATAAATCTGGCTGGTACGCGCTTTTTGTCAATCATCGAACGCAGAATGGGAAAAAGTCGCTGGTCGCGCTGTATTTCATCGAGAATCACGCATTTGTCTTCGTTGTTCTCAAAAAACAAAACGGGGTCGCTGAGTTTGATTGCGTCTCGCGGGTTTTCCAAATCGATGTAAACAGAATCTTTGCCAATGACTTGAGCCAGATGTTTGGCAAGGGTAGTTTTACCCACTTGTCGAGGACCAACAATGGCTACTGCTGGAAATTGATCCAACAACTCGAGTAAGTCTGCTTGTGCAAATCGGGTATCCATTTCTAAAAATTTATCGTGCAAATGTAAAATATATTTTTCGATTTACACGGTAAAATAATTTGGTTTTTTACAAAAATTGAAATAAGAAAGTCATTAAAAACAAGAAATGGTGTTGATTTTAACCGTGTAAATCTAAATTTTAGTTTTCGATTTACACGGTAAAATGTGCTTGGAAATTTAAATTAATTTTCTGGCAATATTTTTAGAATCTGATAAAGTTCTTTCGAAGAAGTATTATAATTTTACGGATAACAATATAATTTTCACCTATTTTGTCACCTTTTTCAAAGTTCTAACACTTACTCTTTGAGACACCCAATGAGCAGAAGGAAAAAACAAGAATTCATGACCCTATACAAGCCCGTTCACGCGCAATTTGAACGGTTTTGTAAAGCGCGCGTTTATGGGGAAATGAATTTTAAAGACCTGATGCAGGATACCGTTGTTGTGGCTTTTGAGAAGTTTGACGAATTGCAAAACAAATCCAGTTTTCTAAGTTTTTTGTTTGGTATTAGCATCAAAATTTTGGCTAATGCAAACCGAAAGAAAAGCGAGCAATTGTGGCAAGAAAGTTATGTTGAACGCCAACAAACGCAGCCATCAGTTGAAAAGCAATTAGAAATTGAAGATTTGTATAAAGCAATGGCACAACTTCCTGAAAGTCAACGCGAGGCATTGATTTTATTTGAGATTTCTGGCTTTTCTGTTAAAGAAATTGCCGAAATTCAAGAAAGTAGTGAAGACGCTGTGAAACAACGCTTGTCAAGAGGCAGAAAAGAACTGACACAAATATTAAAACCGACTAATTTGGTTGAATCGAGTAAAATTTAATATGGAAAAAGAAAAGGACATATTGACATCGCTGTTTGAACAAGCTCGAAACGAAAAATTGGAGACATCGCATCGTGAGGTTTATCGTTGGATTGGGTATTTTTCTTTGCTTTCGCTTTTTGGCGTTTGGCTCTCAAAAATTAAATTATTGTTCACTAAATCATTTATTATGTACACTTACATTTTAACAAGTGCCGCTGTCATTGTTGGCACAATTGCTTACAATTTTACCGGAAGCAATCAAACGCAATCAGAATCATTAAATTTAAGCGATTCTCTTTCGAAAACTAAAACAAAAGTGATTGAAGAATATGCTCAACCACGAGAAAATGCCATTTCAAAACACGCGCCTCATAATGGTGATAACATCCTGACCTCTCCTAATCAAGAAGTTGAAGTAACTCAGCCCATGTCTCAAACAACTTCAACAATTCAAGAGAGTCCGATACAAGAAAACCCAGCAAACAGAACAGAAAATGTTCAAGTCGTTACAAACGATGAATTTAATGACTACGGGGTTTTTGATAATATTAATGTAAGTGGTAGCGCTCGAGTTGTATTGGTTCAGGGCAATTCGTATGGTGCTCGGATTGAAGGAAATGCGGCGGAGGTTACTTTGAAAACTGTAAAAGGAGTCAAAACTCTGGTTGTTTCTTCATCATCAGTTGGTAATAACAATAGAGCTGAGGTAACTGTGGTTTACGTAACTGCAAAAGATTTGAAAACGATAATTACCAGTGACGCTGCACGGGTTTCTAGTGATGACATTGAAGTCGAGTTTGATCAACTTGCAATAGAATCACATGATGCATCACGAGTGGACTTGAAGCTCAAATCAAAAAACCTAAGCATCAATTGCTCGGATGCAAGTCGAGTAACACTTTCAGGAAGCACAAATGACCTTACAGTTGTGTCATCGGACGCTTCTCGCCTGAGCGCCTTTGAATTGCAAGCAGATGCTGTGAACGCACTCGGCAAAGACGCGAGTAGGCTAGAAGTTTTTGCCTCGAAAGAACTCAACATTACGCTTCATGATGCTTCAAGGCTGGAATATATGGGAAATCCGAAAAGCATAAATCAGTTATTGAAAGGAGCGTCAAAGGTTGTTAAGGTTGGTTGAGGAGCGGAAAACCCTACTCCACCTCAAACAAATAATTGTTGTAAGGATACCTCACCTTAAAAATCGTTTTTACTTCTTCATAAACTTTGTCGCGGAGTTCGTCGATGTTCAGTTTTTTCTGAGCAGAAATAAAAACGCAGTTGTCCTCCAGTTTCGACATCCACATGGCTTTCAATTCCTCTAATGTTGGTTCGTCTGATGAGGTTTCGTCGGTGAGCACTGATTTCACGCGCAAGGCGTCAATTTTATTGAAGACAACAATGGTTGGTTTGTCATTCGCTTTGAGTTCGGCTAGAGTTTCATTGACTGTTGTGTAATGTTCCTCAAAGTTGGGATGCGAAATGTCAACGACGTGCAACAACAAATCGGCTTCGCGAACTTCATCCAAAGTGGATTTGAATGACTCCACCAACATGTGAGGCAATTTTCTGATGAATCCAACGGTGTCTGAAAGGAGAAACGGTATGTTTTGAAACACTACTTTCCTAACGGTTGTGTCCAAGGTTGCGAAGAGTTTATTTTCTGCAAAAACCTCGGATTTGCTCAACAAATTCATAATTGTGCTTTTGCCCACATTGGTATAACCCACCAAAGCCACGCGGACTAATTCCCCGCGATTGCTGCGCTGCACGGCCATTTGTTTGTCGATGGATTTCAACTTTTCTTTGAGCAAAGCAATTTTCTGCTGGATGATTCGGCGGTCGGTTTCAATTTGAGTTTCACCCGGACCACGCATACCAATCCCCCCTTTTTGTCGCTCCAAGTGCGTCCACATTCTGGTCAATCGAGGCAAAAGATATTGATATTGCGCCAATTCAACTTGAGTTTTGGCATGAGCTGTTTGTGCACGTTTGGCAAAAATGTCGAGAATTAAATTGCTGCGATCTAGGATTTTACATTCCAAGATGCGCTCGATGTTTCTCAATTGTGAAGGCGTCAACTCATCATCAAAAATCACCAATTCCAATTGTCTTTCAGTGATAAATTCTTTGATTTCCTGAATTTTACCTGTGCCCACGAATGTTTTGGGATGTGGAGCTTCAATTTTTTGTAAAAATCTAGCTACTGTTTCAGCGCCTGCCGTTTCTACTAAAAACGCCAATTCATCAAGATATTCACGGGCTTGTTCCTCACTTTGATTTTGAGAAATCACCCCGACCAAAACGGCTTTTTCGGCAATGCTGTCTGTTAATATAAAATCTCCCAAAATGTGTTTTTAAAATTTAAAATCATGCACAAAAGCTGCTACAGCCTCAATTTCTTCAGGTTTCAAAATGCTTTCGAAGGGCATCATATCACCTTGACCTTTGGCAATCACTTTTTCAATTTCTGAGGCATTCAGTTGGGTGATGACCAAGTTTTTAGCACCTGAAATTCCACCGGTTCCATCTGCTTTATGGCAAGCCGCGCAATGAATTGTGTATAAACGCTCGGCATCTGGCGAACCATCAGCATTTACGGGTGGAGTAGAAGTGCAGGCGGAAAACAAAACACCCGTTATTAGGAAAGAAAGTGCTGCTTTTAGAACCATGTTGTAACACCCAATTCTTTTCTAAAAGGCCAAGGAATGGTTGCGAATATAATAATCAAAGCAAAAAGATAGCCCAACATAATGATGCGGTGTTTTTTGTTTGGGTCTTCCATTTTCTTGGATTTTGCGTGTGCAATGGTTACCAAAGCAACAGCCAAAAGCATCCCGAAAATGTGTTCAATTCCAAAAAATCTATTTGCGGATGATGAGAACATTTCTGAGAAATTAACTTTTTCACTGATCGCATAAAGTACCAATCCAATTAACAATTGAACGTGCACTGAAATCATGGCAAATAAGTTCAATTTTCTGTCGCCATTGCTGTATGCGCCGCTTTTCTTTTTCATGATTGCATTTACGATGGCAACGAGCATTAAGCCTAAAACGACATAGCGCAAACCAGAATGTGAACGAACCAATATATTGTGTAAAGTATCCATGGTATAAGTTTTGGGTGCAAATATCGGAAAAAGATTAGGATAAAGGGAATTGTTGAATGCACAAAAAAGACCACCTTTATAGATGGTCTTCGAAAATTGATTTTTCCGTTTTTAGAAGAAATAGATACTCAGCACAAATTGGACTACCAAATGCAACACTGCCATTTTCTGTGCACTTTTTGAAAAATAGTAAAAGGCACCAACAAGGATAACATTGCCAATGCGCCAACGAGATATTGGTTTTCGTTGCCAGTAGTAGTAATCAATGAAATCATTACCACGGATGCCGAAATGATAAATGAGGAAAGTACTTGTATTAAAGAGGTGTCATTTTCTTTTTTAATGACCAAGCGTACAGGGAAAAAGTACGTTGACAAAAGTAAAACATAAAACAAATGAATGAAATTGGGTAGAATATCCATTCGTGCAAGCAACAAAAGAATTGAAAACAAGCCCAAGGCTGCAATTTCGAGTTTAATTTGATTTTTCGTGAGTCGAAGTTTTATGGGCGAAAGATACAACGTTTTTGAATTATTTCTTCTTCAACCACCTCGGCATTAGCAAACTTCCAATAAATAGATAAGGGAAATAGCTAATCAAGCGCCAGAGTATGGCCAATGATGAAATCAACAAGCCGGATGTAGCAAAGGAGCCTAAAAGTCGGGTGAAACCCCATTCTGCCACGCCACTAGCACCAGGTGTTGGACTAATGAGCATGATCACCCACAAGGCGAATTGTTTGGCAAGGACTACAAAATGCTCGTAGAAGCCAAGGGATAAAAATGCGGCCAAAATCATGTTGATGACCAAATAGCGACCGGTCCAAGAAAGGAAGGTGGCGCCAAAAATGCCCAACCAAAATTTCGCACTTCGTCCTCTAAATTCCTTGGATGTAATGACAATTTCATCACCTGTTCGCTGGAAATCTTCGCGGTATTTTTTGATGAATGGCAATTTTGCAATTAACATCAACATCGATTTGATGAGTCTCGGCTGGAAAAACAAACTGATAAACAACATCAAAGAAATCAAAACAATGATTCCATAACCCAACCAAAACAAGGTAATGAGTCCGCCAGAAACATCACCAGAAAAATCGGCAAACATGACTGAATATTCAACAATCATTACAACTATTGGCACACACAATACAAAAAATAAATTGTCCATAAACGCCGTAATCACCACCAAAGCTGTGGCGCGACCCATCGGGATTTTCTCGCGATTGAGAATAAACATGGCTACTGCCGCTCCACCCACAACGCCTGGTGAAAGGGCAGATGCGAATTCCCATATCATGATGACTACAAATGACCGATGCCAACTCAGTTTTTTGTCGGTAAGTAGCCGGATTCGAATGATATAGCCCATGTCGCGCACGAAAATCATGAGTACGGCCAAAAGAATAAATACGGTGGATTGTCCCGACCATTGAATGTCAGAAAGAATATCAGAGATGTTTTGCTTTCTATATTGTCCAGCCGCATCGGGAAGGAATTCTTCCTCGAGCCAATGCTCAACGATACCATTGTTGTTGCTGTCTTTCCACAAGTGCGTGCCAACTTCATTCGCGTTTACTTCTACAAAGCGCACCTCATTTAGATTGGAATAGAGTAGGTAGCCAGCAACGCCTAAACCGATAATCAAGGGAATCCAAACACGGAATCCACGGAGAATTTTGGGTGGCGCAACTTGGGTCTCCATCATTTTATTCGCTTTCTTCCGTATTGTTTACTTCGGTGCTTTCTTCGAGCGAACTGAATTTGCTTTCTAGATATAAGCGAGATTCACTCAGGAAAGGGATGGTTTTTATTGAGGTAAATTTTATCGGTGAATAGAGCATAGATGCGGCTCTGTTTTCCAACGGAATTAATTTTCCATTTGGGTCATACGATTCGTAGGTAACCAGTAATATACTCAACAAATACAGTGCTTTGATACATCCAAAAAGCAATCCAAACATGCGATTCAACACGCTCAAATTTACGGCTTTAATAACTTTTTCAAGGGCAACACCACCAAAATAGATAACAGCACCAACAGCAAGAAAGATAAGCGTAAAAGAAATCGCCGGAGTGGAACTGTATTCCTCTCCGACGTTTTCCATGATCTTGTGGCTCAATTTGTCAGAGAAATGTACGGCTACATAAATCCCAACAATGATGGCCAATAAAGTAAAAATTTCAATAATCAACCCGTTTTTGAATCCTCTCCAAGCGCCATAAATGAGCGGGAGGACAAGAAATAGGTCGAGCAAGGTCATAAGTCTATTGCTTCACGATTTTGTGAATTTCAACGTGTTCACCAAAGCGAATTTCAACGAAATATACACCGGCTGTCAAGAAATCCAAGTTAAATGCGGCTTCTGTGTTATTCACGGAGCCATTTAAAACTACAGCGCCTTGAGCAGTATATATAGTAATTGTTTTTTGTCCAGCTAAGTTGAAAGCAAAGTTCAAAGTGCCATCAGTCGGATTTGGGAAAATGCTGGCCTCGAACAAATCAGCCGCCAAATGCTCCAAGCTATTTGTTGCATTGCCCAAACAGAAAGCCAATTTCTTTTGGCTACCGAAGTTGGCTTGCGCTTGTGTAATTTGATTCAATACAGTGCCATTGCTTAGGATTTGTAGTGATCCCACAGTTTGACATCCAAAACCACCACCAATACCATCACCATAACTATCGTTGATTTCCAAAACATAACATGCTTCAGCTAAGCAGAACGTTTCATTGATCAATTGACCGTCTTGACCATCATAAGGACCGCCTGTCAATAGCACTTGGTTTTGTTGTTGATTCAATAATCTCCAAGAAACCTCATCACCCCAACAATCGAGTTGCAAGTTCATTTGAACGTCAATTCCGTTGGTTATAATGGTAAATGTGGATGTTACTTGGTTGTTGCCGGCGTTTTCATCTGATGAACCGTTTACTGAAGTAATGTTTGCGGTAAAGGTGTAATTTCCATTGGTTAGTGTTTGAGCAGGCAAAGTAATATTTGTTGATGCCCCAGATGCCAAGTTGCCCGACCAATTGTAGGTCTGATTGCCGCTACCATAATTGTATGAAACCACCATCGCTGTAATAGCCGTTGAACCTAAATTCGTAAAATTGAGTATAGGTGTAACGCTATTACCACAGATTATACCCGACAAGGTCCAGTTTTGCCCTTGAGCAATGGCGCCATCTAAGGCTACTTGTTCTTCTTCTGGATAACCATTGATAAAAGTAACACCAGAATTACCTGGATCCAACCAATGCTTCAATTGTTGTGCGTTTGTACTACCTGCTGGAGCCCAAGAGTTGCTCACACGACCATAATAATCTGGTGAAGATAAGTTTTGACAAGATGCACCACCACCCCATAGTTGACCGATAATTCTGCCTTGGTTATCGAACAATGGTGAGCCCGAGGAACCGCCTTCAGTAGTAGTGTTTCTGTCCCAAATTACACGCCATGTAGCATTGTTTTCATTGGAAAAACCACCGTTTCCTGTTCCAGTTAATGTTGGTGGGTTGTCATCAAAGGCAATTTTTTTGATGTCGCCAGATGGATGGTGAATACAAACGGTAGCAGAAGGAGCCACTCCTGAATTGTTCCAGCCAGCAAAAAATGGATTGTAGTTTGCCGGAACCGTTCCGTTAACCAAACCACCAGTTATTTCCACCAAACGCATATCAGAAGTTGAACGGTTTGCACGAGAAGTAGAACCCGAAAGTGATTGAGACGATGGAGATGAACCAGGATTGTTACATCCTGTTGCTTGCCAGTTGAAGCGGAAAACCCAACTTCCGAAACCTGAACTACCGCAGTGATTTGCTGTTAATACATATGGCGTGCCATCATTAGCTGTGTTGTTGATCAATGAGCCCGAACAAAAACCGCTACCACCGGAAACCAACATAACCGCTGCATTGCGCTGATTTTCATAGATTTGTCCATCAGGGCAATTGACGTTCATGTTACAAGAGCCAGAATCACCAAAGCCACGTAGGTAGTCATCTGCTGTTCTGTAACCATGTGTAACCATAGATATTTCAACATTCCCAGTGTTTGAGATGTTTTCTGGAGCCACGTAATATTCGATTACGGCGTTGCTACCTTCGACCAATTCAGAGCCAAGTGAACCGTCAACAATGTGTCTTTCAACAAATCGACCCAACACGAAAGTGCGAGATGGATTGTAAACGAACAATTCGTTGCCTTCAGGAATGTTTGTATTTTGAAAGGTCAGATTCACAGTTAAGGCATTTTCGCAATGCACTTGTAAAATCCAAATTTTTCCGCCGTTTGGTAAGTTATACCATTCACCAGAATTTGAGGTATTCAAGTTGGTCATGTTGTTATATCCAAAGCGCCAAGGAGCGATACCTCTTCCGTCAACAAGTTCGTCTTCTGCCATTAAAGCTTCAATGTCAGGTTGCGCAAAGTTGACAACTGAGATTTCTGGTTCAAAAGCAAATTTAGAGGAAACGGGTGTTCCACCATCGCCTTGTTGACCAAATGAAAATGCCCAAAAGAGCATGAGTAGTGCGAATGTAATTGTTTTCATAATAAAGGGTTTTATAGGGTTTTAGGGGTTTCTAGGGTTTTTATTGTACACGCTTGATGCTGCATCCAATGGGCGGAGTTGAGCTGAGCTTTACTTTTTTGCCCTTGTTCACAACATTCATCGCGTTGATGAGGTAATCCGTATGACGTTTTTTATTTTGCTCCATTTGGTTGTCAATAGAACCGGTGTAGACCAATTTGAATTCTTTGTTGAAGAAAAATACATGCGGTGTGGTTTTAGCACCGAAAGCATTGGCAACAAGAGAATTTCCATCGTAGTAATAGGGCATTTTATAAGACATTTCAGCAGCACGTTTTTTCATGTCAGCTAAGCCATCACCGTTGTCTCTTTTGGCTTCGTTGGAATTCAATAATACAAGATTAAATCCAAACTTTGAAGCCATTTCGTAAAGACCATTGTAAGACTTTTCCCAGCCTTCAAAGTTTTTTCCACCCACTACAAATGGACAAGTATTGGATGTGAAAATGATGATCAGTCCTTTATTGCCTATCATGTCTTTGAGTGATGCGCTTTTGTCGTCGATGCTGCGTAATTGTTGATCTTGCAAAGGCATCACGGTGCCTACACTTATGGGTTTGATTTCATTTTGAGCCCAAGACATTAAGGCAAAAAACACAACGAATAAAGAAGTTAATGCGGTTTTCATGTTACAAGCAGTTTTAATTTAGGTGGTAAAATTAACGAAAAAAATAGGTGAATCCAAATGAAATGTATGTTCTTATTGTCTCCACTTGATCATTTGGCGATTCAATTTCTTTTGAATTTTTGTGTAAACTTTATTTTTTTCAGACGCATTACCAACACGCATCATGTGGTAGCCGTTGAATTTGCCATTAACGAACTGGATAAATTCAATGGTAACGGTTGTTGCCTCTTCTTGTGAAAGCGGGTAAAGATTGCCTTCTTCTAAAGCTTCATCAAGGGTTGCTGGCATTTTGGTGCGTGGCTTGAAGCGTTGGTCAAATCCGCGAATGGAAACCACCAAAACGCTGTTGATGTTTTTGGCATTCATTTCGTTTTGAACACGTGCACTGGCCAATTCTTTCAATGATTCCCCTTGCTTAATCATGTTGATTGAAAGCAACAGTGGCATATTGAAAGTAGCGAAGATTTTTCCCAAATTGGCTTCAACGCTAAAACGCTCTTGGGCATTGTCGTTTTTGACCAATAACATGACACCTTTCAAATTGTTAATTGGTGGATGCTTCAATTTTTGCGACCATGCAATGCTCAGTGTTGAAAAAGTCAGAAGAAGGGTTATCGTAAATCGTGTCATAAATAGTTTTTAAAAAATTTCTTTTGCTATAGCTTGGGTGCTAGAGGAATTACTCATGGTGTAAAAGTGCAAGCAAGGCACTCCAGCGGCTTTCAGTTCTTTGGCCTGCTGAATTCCCCATTCAACGCCAACTTGTTCTACATCTTTGTTGGTTTTGCAGCGCAACAATTCTCTGGCCAAATCTTCTGGGTAGTCAATATGAAAAAAACGGGGTAGGAACGAAACATGATTCATGGTTTTGAGCGGCTTTAATCCTGGGATTATTGGCACAGTGATACCAGCAGCACGACAGGCATCTACAAATTCGAAGTATTTTTTGTTGTCAAAAAACATTTGTGTAATGATGTATTCAGCTCCTGCGTCAATTTTATCTTTCAAATATTGCAGGTCTGTATTCATATTCATGGCTTCGAAGTGCTTTTCAGGATATCCAGCAACGCCAATGCAGAAGTCGGTTGGTTCCAATTTTATATCCTCCAAAGTGTAAACGCCTCTGTTCATGTCCATTATTTGATTGACCAATTCCACGGCATATTTATGGCCTTTTGGATGTGCTTTAAAAACGGGCTCGGTTTTCACTGAATCACCACGCAAAGCCAAAACGTTATCGATGCCTAAAAATTGCAAATCAATCAAAGCGTTTTCTGTTTCATCTTTCGAAAAACCACCACAAATCAGATGAGGCACGGCATCAACGTCGTATCTATTCATAATAGCAGCACAAATACCGACGGTTCCTGGTCTTTTGCGTATGGATATTTTCTCCAATAATCCGTTTTCATGCTCACGATACACATACTCCTCACGGTGGTACGTCACATTCACAAATTTAGGCTTAAACTCCATTAAAGGGTCGATTCCATTATATATAGAATGAATGCTCATGCCTTTTAATGGAGGCAATATCTCGAAAGAGAAAAGCGTTTCTGACGAATTGTTGATGTGGTCTATTACTTTCATTGTAAAAATTAGGGAGCTGCAAATATATGGGTAAATGATGTTTGATAGATTAGTAATGTCATTTTTCCGCAGTCCTCGATACATTTCAGCTCATTCAATGCAACGCACGCTCGTACCTCGCGCACTCGTTCGGCTGGCATCATGGAATATCAGCCAAACGAGTGATTTTTATGCTACTTCAATTTCTTGTGTGTCCTTGTTAAAGTAGTTCAGCACATAAATTGTATCGAGTTTGGCTATTTTACCCTTGGCAAGTGAGATTTTGATTTTATTTCTCTGCCCAGTTGCTTCTATCCAGTGTTCTAAATTGTATGGCTTCGGCAATATGCGCCACTTCTATGTTCTCGCTGTTGTCTAAATCGGCTATGGTTCGTGCAACTTTCAAAATCCTGTCGTATGCCCGCGCCGATAAACCCAGTTTGTCCATGGCGGTTTTCATCAAGGTCATTGAGGTGTCGCTGATTTGACAATGTCTATGGAGGTCACGGTTTTCCATTTGTGCATTGGCGTGAATACCTTTTTTCTTGCTGAAGCGCTGTTCCTGTACTTTTCGCGCTGTGATAACCCGCTCTCGTATATCAGCACTTGTTTCGCTGGGTTGGTCGTATGCCAATTCCTGAAACCCAACGGGCGTCACCTCAACATGCAAATCAATTCTGTCCAACAAAGGCCCAGAAATTTTATTCAAATAGCGCTGAACAATTGTTGGACCGCAAACGCAATCTTTATCTGGGTGGTTGTGGTAGCCGCAAGGACAAGGATTCATCGCAGCCACGAGCATAAATCCAGTTGGATATTCCACTGTGAATTTGGCGCGAGAAATGGTCACGTATCTGTCCTCCAAAGGTTGCCGCATCACCTCCAATACAGTGCGTTTGTATTCGGGCAATTCATCCAAAAACAAAACGCCGTTGTGCGCCAAAGAAATTTCTCCAGGCTGTGGGAAACTTCCGCCGCCGACCAAAGCTACATCGGAAATAGTGTGATGAGGTTTGCGAAAAGGCCGCGAAGTAATTAAGCCTTGGGAAACATCTGTTTTACCCGCAACACTGTGAATTTTAGTGGTTTCCAACGATTCCTCCAAAGTCATGGGGGGCAGAATGGTCGACAAACGTTTGGCCAACATGGACTTCCCTGCACCCGGTGGACCGATTAAAATCACATTGTGCCCGCCCGCAGCAGCAATTTCAAAAGCCCGTTTTATATTCGCTTGACCTTTAACATCTTTGAAATCAACAGTATCGTTGGTGACCCTGTTGTAGAACATTTCGTGCAAATCAATTTTATAGGGTTCAAATGCGCCCGGATTGTCAAAATACGCAATCACGTCCTTAATGTGTTCCATACCAAATACTTTAAGTCCGTCCACCACAGCGGCTTCTTTGCAATTTTCTTTGGGAATAATCATGCCTTTGAATCCCTCTGCTTTGGCTTGCAGAGCGATGGGTAAAATGCCGCGCACGGGTTTTACTTCACCATCCAAAGACAATTCGCCCAAAATGATGTATTCTTCCAAATTGTCGGCAGAGATTTGTCCGGTTACAGCCAAGATGCCACAAGCAATAGTCAAATCAAAAACGGAGCCTTCCTTGCGGATGTCTGCTGGTGCCATATTGATGGTGATTTCTTTTCCTGGCCATTGCAAATCATTGTTGTTAAACGCCGCTTTGATGCGTTGCTGACTTTCTTTTACTGCGCTGTCGGGCAATCCGACCAAATAAAAATTGATTCCTTTCCCGAGATTTACCTCAATGGTAATCGTTGTTGCATCCACGCCAAAAACGGCGCTTCCGTAGGTCTTGCTGATCATGATGTAATAGTTTAGGTTAGGGCAAATGTAGAACAATATTTTAATATTGAAACTTTTTTAATCAAAAAAATGATTATTAATTTGTCTTTTTAATTTTTGATATTGTTTTATAGTACATTTTTCGGCATGGATTATTGCTATCTTTGCGCTTCAAAAATTAATTACATGGGAACTCTCATCATTGCGTCGCAGTTTATTTTAGCATTGGCAATCTTAATCACGATACATGAGTTTGGTCATTTTTTGGCTGCTCGCGCTTTCAAAACCCGCGTTGAAAAATTCTATTTGTTTTTCAATCCTTGGTTTTCAGTTTTCAAAAAGAAAATTGGCGATACGGAGTGGGGCTTAGGTTGGTTGCCGCTGGGTGGCTATGTGAAAATTTCAGGGATGATTGATGAATCCATGGATACAGAACAATTGAAACAAGAACCACAGCCTTGGGAGTTCCGCTCTAAACCAGCTTGGCAACGTTTGATTATTATGTTGGGCGGAATTATTGTGAATTTGATTTTTGGTTACTTGGTGTATATCCTTGTTTTTTGGGCCTATGGTCGCACGTATGAAACAACATCCAATGAAAATGGAATCTATGCTGGTGAATTGTTCAAAAAGTATGGTTTTGAGGACGGCGACCACATTCTGAAAATGGGAGATAAGGATTTGGTTACCTACAGTGAATTAACACCTGGAATTTTATTTAGAGGGGAACGCGAGTTTCTTGTTAGGCATCAAAATGGCGTTGAGGAAAAGATAGTTCTTCCTGACGATATTGACTATCAGGCTTTCAAAAAAGACGGTCGTGTACTATTGGAACATAGAGTGCCCTCAGTTATTGGTGATATGGATTCTACTACGCAAGGGGCAAAAGTGGGTTTACAAAAAGGAGACCGCATTATTCAAGTAGCCGGAACACAAGTCGCTTATTTTCATGAAATAAGTACTGTTATTGAAAAACTCAAAGGTAAGAAAATAGATGTTCTTGCAGTTAGGAATATGGATACTTTGACTTTTAACATGAAGGTCACTTTCGATAAGAAACGGAAATCATCGCTGCTTGGCATTACTCAGGATCGCAGTTTTATTGAAAGAAAAACAGAAAAGTATTCTTTAGCTGCGTCATTTGGCGCAGGCTGGATTCATGGAAATCAAATATTGAATGATTATGCTTCCCAACTGAAATTTATATTTACTAAAAAAGGTGCCGAGAGTTTAGGGGGATTTATCACAATTGCCAACATTTATCCTGACACGTGGAATTGGTCAGTTTTTTGGACACAAACTGCTTTCATTTCCTTTATTTTGGCATTTATGAATTTACTTCCAATTCCCGCTTTGGATGGCGGTCATGTTTTGTTTTTGCTTGTTGAAATAGTAATTGGCCGACCTCTTCCTCAGAAATTTTTGGAATATGCACAAATGGTCGGAATATTTCTTCTTCTCGGCTTGATGCTGTATGCCAACGGAAATGACGTCGTCGGTCTTTTTAAGAAATAGCCCATGGTTTAGATAATAGCCGCTAGCGAATTATGATTGGCTGTTACTCAAAAACTGCGAAAAGCCCAAATTTAGTTAAAACACTTCGTGAAAACTTCTTGCACTTAGAGCCTTTGTGGTAAAAAATACCACTAAGTCACGAAGAATCAAAGGTCAACACGAAGTTCAAAATCTAGTAAAAACACTTCGTGAAAACTTCGTGCTCTTAGAGCCTTTGTGGTAAAAAATGCCTCTAAGTCACGAAGAATCAAAGGTCAACACGAAGTTCAAAATCTTGTAAAAACACTTCGTAAAAACTTCCTGTGCTTAGAACCTTTGTGGTAAAAAATGCCAAGAAATCACGAGAAGCGAGAGTCCAGTCGCCAGAAGCCTCCCGATGAATATCGGGAGCCAAAAACCTACATCAACCACTGCAAGCCCCATCTCAAATAAAGGCCATACATGTGCTGCACATGTGGTGTCTGTTTTTGATAGGTATCCAACAAACCGTAGCGAAATTCAGGAATGAAATAAACACCCAAATTTCTGCCCAAATTCCAGCGCACGCCCAAATTGGCCACCACATCAATGTTGAAATAGTTGTAGTTGTCCTTGAGCTTTTCTGTTGTTTCTATTTCTTTATCAAACTCATCTTTCACCACTTGGGTGTAGCGCGTAGAGACAAACATTTTTGGGGCCACGCCCAAGGCACCTTGAATCAAAAAGCGGTCGCCATATTGAAACACAGCTCTAAAAGGCAAGGTCAAATGTTGTTTTACTTTCCGATAGGTCAAAAAAGTTTCCCCTTCCTCACTTTTATACTGAAAACCGATTTGGTTGTATTCCACACCAAACTCAATCATCAACCAACGATTTGCACTGGCCCGCAAACCAAATTCAAAACTCCTTGTCCATAAGGGAATTTCTTGCTCCCGAACACCCAATGGATCGCCGAAAATAGACGGTCGTTCTCTTAAAGTTCGGAAGCCATACACATTAGATGTGCCGAAATAAAATTCGTCGTCCGTTTTTTGAACCAATTTGCCTTTGCGGTTGTAAAAAGTTCTAAGTGAATCTGTTATCATCACGGGATCCGCCGCTGTGGTATCGGTTTGAGCGCTTAAAAGAAATGGCCCGAACACAAATAAAATCGTACACATCGTGTATAATGAAATATTGACTTTCATGGAATGGTTTTTGCGTGTAATTTCGCGTAAATTTAATACAAACTCGCGATTATGAATTCAAATCAACAGACGAACAAAAAGAAGGCTTCGTTGGTAAAACGTATTTTAAAATGGTCTGGCATCAGTTTTTTGGTTCTAATCATCTTGTTGATTGCGCTGCCACTCATTTTTCAAAAGAAAATTTTCAAAGCCATTATCGAAGAAGCCAACCTTAGTTTACGTGCAGATGTGAGTATTGAAGATTATGATTTGACTTTGATTTCTACTTTTCCCAACTTGATTTTGGAGCTCAAGGAGGTGAAAATTACGGGAAGAGACGAATTTGCCGGCGTTGATTTGATTGATGCTGGAACCATAGAGGCCAAGTTGAATTTGCGTTCTGTTTTTTCAGATGAAATAAAAATCGAACGTATTGCGCTCAAAGATGCCAATATTAATGTAATGATTACCCGAGAAGGTTTGGCCAATTACGACATCACGATTCCGGATTCGGTGCAAGTGGAGGAAACGGAACCAACCAAATTTGCCCTCAATTTGAAATCTTATTCGATTGAAAATACAAACATCAATTATGAGGACAAAGCGGGCAATATGAGCATGGTTATCACGCAAATGAATCATTCGGGTTCTGGCGATTTGACGCAGGATGTAGTTGATTTTGAGACCAAAACAACCATCGAAGCGATGACGTTTATCATGGATGGCATTCCATATTTGGTAGGAACGCATACGGATGCCGTTTTCAATGTATTGATGGAAAACACAGAAAAAGGCACGCGATTTACCCTAAAAGAAAACGAATTGAAATTGAACGATTTTGCCACTTCTTACAACGGTTGGGTTGAAATGACCGATGATTATATGGATTTTGACCTGAACTTGGATGCTTCAAAATCTACTTTTGCTTCTTTTTTATCGTTGATGCCCTCAGTGTATCGCACAGGATATGAATCTATGATTACCAAGGGTTCATTTGAGATGAATGGCTACCTCAAAGGCAAAATGACCGAAACTGATATGCCCGGTTTTCTCTTTGAATTGTTGGTGAGCGATGCCAGTTTTTCCTATCCCGACTTGCCTTCTGGTTTTCGGAATATTTTTATCGATGTTACCGCCAAACGTGAAGCTGGACCGAATCTAGATAATACGAGTGTGGATGTCAAAAAATTCAATATCGATTTTTTGGAAAATACCATTCGCGCAGATTTTTTCCTAACATCCTTGATGAGCGACCCCAATATCAAATCAAATGTGTTGGCTAAGGTGAATTTGGGAACGCTCGACCAAGTGATGCCCATGCTTCCGGGTGAATCTTACAAAGGGAAATTGGATGCTGACATGCATTTCAACGGACGCATGTCTGCCATTGAACAAGAGCGTTACGAAGGTTTTGAGGCCCGTGGATTTTTGAAATTGATGGGATTTGAATACAACTCGCCCGATTTCACTAAACCCATATTGGTGCATGAAATGGATATGGAATTTTCGCCGAAATTTTTGGCGGTCAACAAAGCCGATCTGGAAATCGGAGAATCGGACATGAAATTAAACGGTCGTGTCGATAATTACATGGCTTATATGTTTAGAGATGAACTTTTACAAGGCGATTTTAATCTGGATTCGAAATACATGAATCTCGACGAATTGATGGGTGTAAGTGTAGAATCGAGTCCCGCAGAAGTTGCCGATTCAAATGCCAGTGAAGACGATTATTCACTTCCTGCTAATTTGGATGTTAAGTTGCGCGCCAACATTGGTAAGTTGGATTATGATGGTATGACTTTTACCAATCTCACGGGCGGGGTAGGGCTTAAAGAATCGGTTGCTTCATTGAATAATGTACAAATGAATGCTTTTGGTGGCGCGATGGGCATGGATGGTACCTACGACACGCGCAATGCTAAAGAACCCAAAGTGGATTTCAAATACCGCATGACAGAAGTGGATGTGCGTGAACTCACCAAACAGTTTTTGACCATAGAAAAATTGATGCCTATTGCCAAACATGTCGATGGTCGTTTATCAACCTATTTCACACTGAATAGTGCATTGACCAGTAATTTGGACTTGATTCTTGAATCATTATCAGGAGGGGGTGATTTTTCAATGAAGCTTTTGAAAATAGGTGATTTTGAACCTTTGAATAAGCTGAGCAATGAACTGAGAATGCCTGAATTGAGCAGTCAAACCATGCGCGATGTTGCCGCTTCGTTCTTCATCAAAGATGGCAAAATCAACGTGAAGCCTTTCAATCTAAAGATGGACAAAATCAAAGTAGACAAAATTCAAGGCTGGACTTCTTTGACGCAAAACATCAACTATACCATGACCATTATGGTGCCCAAAGAAATGATTCCTGGTGATATCATCAAACGCATCGAACAAGGCTTGGATCAGTTGGGCGGCGTTGCACAAAAACTCAACTTGGGAACTTTGCCAGCTTTTATTCCTGTCGATGTGAAAGTGGGCGGTACGGTGAAAAAACCAGAAATCACAACGGATTTTGAGCAAAGCATCAAACGCTTGACGGGCAACCTGAAAGATCAAGTAACTGATGTGGTTAATCAAACCATCGACAAGGTGAAAGATTCAGTAACCACTATAGTTAACGACAAAGTGGATGAGGTGAAAACCGATTTAATTGAGCGCAAAAACAAATTATTGGCCGACGCCCAAAAGCAAGCCGACCAAGTGAAAGCGACTGCCAAAAAGCAAGCAGATGCTTTGCGAGCAGAAGCCAACAAAAAAGCTGATGAGCTTGTGGCAGCAGCATCTAATCCTGTGGAAAAGAAAATTGCCGAACGTTCAGCCAAAGAAATCCGCGAACAGGCAGAAAATAAAGCCAAGAAAATCGAAGATGAAGCTAATAATAAAGCCGACCAAATCATGAATGAAGCCAGAGAAAAGGCGGATAAGTTGCAGTAGGTATTTATGAAGTCAGTTTTTTCCCTAATCAATATGGAAAGGAATTTTTTATTATGACTCCTATGGAACTCCGCCATTTTCTGCTCAACTGGAACAAAAACCGGCTAGACAAATTGGCGCCAGCAATGATTTCTGAATTTAAAAACGCTCCCGAACGTTGGAATGCGCTCCATGAAATTGCCATCACCAAAGCCGAATATCCGTTTCAAGAATATGCCTCTTGGCTTTGTGGACATTTGACGGATGAATTTTATTTGAATCAGAATTCAAAGCGCATGGCTCAAGTTGTTGATGCGTGGCTCATCACTGAAAATCAATCTATTCGCAGAAACTTATTGAAAATCATGCTTGCCGTGCCATCCCAACATAGAAGTGGTGAGGTGCTCGATCGATTGTTGCACAACATTTCTTCGCCCAATGAAGCCATCGCTGTGCGTTCTTATTCTTTTCATATGCTCATGAATTTTCTCAAGGAACATCCCGATTTGCGCTACGAAATAGACACGATAATTGACTCGTTTCCTGAGCTTTTTAAAGTGCCAGCCATGCAAAGTTGCTTGAAGAGGTATAGGAAAGGTTTTTAGCTCTTGGTTCGCTGCGCTTTAGCTTGCTAACAGCTAACAGCCTCCCGATACCGGCTATTTCCCATCCATGCGATAACTGTACTGCAACATTACCGTTCTAGGTGGTTCAGGGCGCAGCGGTCGGAGTGAATAAACACGGTTCAAGATATTGGCCGAAATCAATGCGATTTTATGCGAATCGTTGATTTTGTAGCTGATTCTAGCGTCAAATATCGGATTGCCGCCATTGTTATTGTTGAAATAATTCATGTAAACAATGGGTTGAAGCGTTCCAGTTGAAATGGTGTAATTTTCAAATTCTTCAATGGCCCTGTCCAAATTCACCAACTTCGAGAAATACTTAAATGAAATGCCTATGGCCAATTTGTTGTGCGCGTATTCTACATCAAGTTTCAGATTGTGAAGAAAACGATATTTCAAAATGCTGCTTTCTGGATTCAAGCTCGTATTGTTATAGGAGAGTTCGTTGTTAAACAAATCTGTGGTGTACACATAATCAGGTTCTAAGGAAACAGGCACAATGTAGGTGTAGCCAAACATAAATGTCAATGCGTCGTTTTCTGAAAATTTGGCCAATCCTTGCACTGACAAATCCAAGCCCATTACCCTTGAGCGACCGGTATTCACAAATTTGAATCCCGCTGGTGGATTGGAACCAAAATCCCAAATCCCAAAAAGATATTCTATGGTGTTTTCATAATGCTGCATAAAGCCCGCCAAATCTGCGTAGCCAAAGAATTTTCCAAATTTAAAACCTTGTTTGATGCCTGCCTCGGCATTGTTACTCTTTTCTGGTTGCAAATCAGGGTTAGGGAACATACCCAAATTGCCGATGCCGGTGCGAATAAAACGCTCAGTAATCGTAGGGAAGCGATAACCTTGACCAAAAGACGCACGGATATAGGTTTCTTGAAATATTTTAATACTCAATCCGCCTCTGAAAATGGGCTGAATAACTGCTTTGTCATTGTTCAATTGATAACTTTCTAGCCGCGAACCCACCGATAAATTGATGATTTTATACATCTTTTTCTCGATTTGTGCATAGCCCGATAAGTTGTGCAAAGTGTTGTTTGGTGAACCAGAACCAACATATAACATGGCAAATGAATTGGTATGATGAGAAGTGACTCCACCAATGAAATCAAATCCGTTGATGAATTTGTAAGAACGTTGAAATTGATAATCGAAGTAGCTCGTTGTGGCTCGGTTATCTTGTCCTCCACTTATTTTGTTGTCGGCGTGCAAAATTCTTCCGCGCAGGGTATGCTTGGCTCCCGTTTGTTGATAAAATTGCACAAAAGGATCAATGTATCCAATGAATTGTTCCTGCAAAAATGCTGCCCCAGGATAGGCGCGATAAAGTCCTGTTGAGTCGTTGAGCCAAGCAAAAGCTAACACACCACGAGCCAGCATTACGTTGCCATTTACACCATAACTTAAGCCAGAAATTTTCTTTGATTTGTGACGCAAATTGAAATTGAAACGCGCCCGATAAGAAGCCATTTGTCGATTGCTAAAATTGGAAATGGTATCAAATTGCGGTGGATCCATCCAATAAATAAAGGCTGAATCCTTAACTGGCGGACCCATATAACCGTGGTCATAATTGATATTTGCGCCCAATACAATGTCCCAACGTTTGTACTGTCTTGAATGAAGCATGTTCATCCCATGAATTCCTGGATAGGCGTTAGACCATCCATCTACACCGAAGCGAGGAAAAGTATATGCACCAGAATAAACATTGATTTTGGTAAGTGGTTTTGATTTTGGATAAGCTGTTCGGATGTGAATTGCCCCCGATAATGCTGACGAACCTGAAAGCACCGAACTGGCCCCTTTAATGACCTCAATCTGTTCGATATTTTCAACAGGAATAAAGCCCCATTCAGGCCTACCTGCATCTCCAGAAAGCATCGGCATATCATCCACAATAACGGCAACTTTTGACCCAACACCAAAGGTGAATCCTGAACCGCCTCTAATTTGTGGCTCGCCATCTAATATGTTCAGGCCTGGCGTTTGGTCGAGAATGGTTTCTATACTTCGCGTGTTCTTGTTTTCGATGATTTCAGGTTTAATCACTTCTATTGAAACTGTAATTTCTTCTATCGGTCGGTCAAATTTACCCACAGTGATTTCAACTGCCCCTGTGGTATGCGAATAAGGAAGAAGTGAAAAATTGTGTGTATATGTTTGACCAGCAACTACTTCTATATTCAGGGTGTCGTTGACCATTCCTGAGAATCGGCAAATCAAGGTGTGAGACCCTGCTGGTAGCGAAATGCGATATACACCATCCAAATTAGCCAATCCACCTATAGAGGGGTCGTTACGCAAAATAACCGTTGCTCCAACCAAGGGCTCCGATGTAGATGCGTCGCTAATGATTCCCGTGAGCGTGGCATTTTGGGCATAGAATTGTTGCACACAAAAAAGTGCGCTGAAGAGAATCGCGAACGAAATGATTTTTTTCAATGACGTAGAATTAGTCCTTAACGATTACAATTTTCTTCGTTAAAATGCCAGTTGCATTGGATACGCGAACAAAATATACGCCGGTCTGGGGAATGTCAATCAACAGTGTTTCTTGATCTGCAACACCTGATGTGATTGGTTGACCCAAAGCATTATAAATTTCGAATTGGCTGCCAATTGTAAGGTCGCGTATTCTCAAAGAAGCGTTAAATTGAGCCACAGAGAATTCTTTTTGAATTTCTTGGGGTGTTGAAACGGCATCATTGTAAATCAATTGCAAATCGTCGAACCAAGCAATAGAGCCATTCACCGCTGCTGTGCTATCGCCAGAAGTAAGAATAATCAATATATATTCTGGATTGTCTGAACTTACATAGTTGAAAGGCACAGAAAAACGCACCCACGTTGCCGATGGCTGAATCATATCGAAACGGGCTCTTCCTACCGTGTTTGCAGCAGTTGAAGAGGTTTCAGGCATTTGACCATTGCCGGTTTTGTGTAAAAGAACTTCTACTTTTCCTTTATCAATGTTGCCATTCGCTGATGATGGTTGATATTTGTACCAGCCCACAATGCTATCAGGACGCGAGGTTAAAGGTGTGTTCCAACGTGGGTCTGTGGCATCCGTAAAAACGTATCCATTAGCAGGATTGAAATCTGCATGAACACGACCATTTGTCAAAATTCCATTGGCCACAATATTGAATACAGATTTGTTTTCAAGTTTAACAGAAAAACCGTTTTCACGTCCTGTATCTTGGGATAATACCACTGGAGCACTACTCGATAAAAAAGAATCATCCGATGTTTTTAAAGAACTCCAATTTACGGGTTCAAGTGTAGCACCGGTGCCATCCCAAGTTTCAAAACCGGGATTTTCAATTTGTTGTGCGTGACTTATGTTCAATAAGAACACTGTTGCTGAAATACAGAGTAAAGCTTTTTTCATTGTGTTTTGTTTGGTTGAGACAAATATGCGCATTTTTTCTAATAGTGTATATGTGTAAATACTTTTCGTTGTTATCATGTTGATTATAAGTCTATTATTTTTTTATCGTTGCTGTTGGAATTCGGAGTTGCATTTTTTTTCTGTTCGAATGTTGTTTTTTTTTGTTTTGCGAGCCAACCACCCATGTGTTTTCATCGTTTATGATGTATACATCAAATTCGGGCCACATGATTAGTCACACCGTAGAAATAAAAAAATACAACGAAGTCAATTTGGTATTGCGCCATTTTATTCAGCGCAGCGCCCGTTTGCTCCCTATTTTTGCAGAACTTAAAACTTTAAATCTATCCGATGCTGAATCGATAAGACAGTATCAAGCGATTTGTGATTTGTTCTTGCAATTCAATTACGATGATTCTACGTCTCAGCATTACATTGGTTCGGATATCTTAGATAGAATTCGCAATACATTTTTTGCGATTCATAATGCAGATGAATTATCTACTGAGGTTGCGGATCATTTACTTTCACATTTTTTTGAAGAATATCAACGCCTACTGAACAATTGGTCGGCCATTGAATTGAATTGACTACTGCTATAAATCCATGTTTATTTAAACAAAAAAAAGTGCTCCGAACTCGAAGCACTTTTTTGTTTTATAGAGGTAACTATTATTTGGCTAGTTCTTCATAAACAGCTGCCAAATGCTCAGCAATCATTTCAGCAGAGCGACCTTCAATTTGATGACGCTCAACAAAATGCACCAATTTATCGTCCACAAAAACACCAATAGATGGTGAAGAAGGTGGATAGGGTAAAAAGTGTTGACGCGCTTGATTAACCGCCTCAAAATCAAATCCAGCAAAGGCTGTGTACAAATTTTTTGGAGCGTTTTCATTGTTCAATGACAATTTAACACCTGGTCGTAAGGAACCCGCTGCGCAACCGCAAACGGAGTTAATCACCAAAAGCATGGGCCCTTTGTTATTTTCAACAGTTTGGTCTACCGCCGAAGCGTTTGTCAATTCTTGAAAACCGTGATTCGTTAAATCGGCTTTCATTGGTATTACTAATTGTTCTGGATACATGTTTTTATTTTTAATAGTTAACAATAGTTGTGGCTTTTAGTTCGCTGCGCTTTAGCTCTTGGTTCGCTACGCTGTGGCGAAAGGCTAACAGCAAACCGCCAATAGCTGTTTTACAAATCAAACTTAATCCCTTGCGCCAATGGCAAAGAATCAGTATAATTTATGGTATTGGTTTGTCTGCGCATGTAGATTTTCCAAGCATCAGAGCCCGATTCACGGCCGCCGCCTGTTTCTTTTTCGCCACCAAAAGCGCCACCAATTTCAGCACCGGATGTACCGATGTTTACGTTGGCAATTCCACAATCTGAACCTGCATGCGACAAGAATTTCTCGGCGTCTTTCATGCTGTTGGTCATGATGGCAGATGACAATCCTTGAGGAACACCATTTTGAATTGCAATGGCTTCTTCAACACCACCGCTGTATTTCATGATGTATAAGATTGGGGCAAATGTTTCGTGTTGCACAATAGCAAAATGGTTCTGCGCTTCAACAATTGCAGGACGTACATAACAACCTGATTCGTAGCCCTCCCCAGTCAAAACTTCGCCAGCAGAAACTACTTTTCCGCCTTCTTTCACGGCTTGTTCCAAAGCATTATTGTAGGCATTTACGGCATCTTTGTCGATAAGTGGTCCTACGTGGTTATTTTGATCCAACGGATTTCCAATTTTCAATTGCTTGTAAGCATTCACCAAGGCATCGCGCACTTTGTCGTAAACACTTTCGTGTATGATCAAACGACGTGTGGATGTGCATCGCTGACCTGCAGTACCAACAGCTCCAAACACAACACCGGGAACAACAATTTTCAAGTCGGCATCTGGTGCAATGATAACAGCGTTGTTGCCACCCAATTCCAATAAAGATTTACCCAAACGCTCACCAACAGCAGCGCCCACAGATTTACCCATTCTTGTGGAGCCCGTTGCAGAAACCAAAGGAACTCTTTTATCTTCTGCCATTAATTTACCGATAGTTGCATCGCCAATTACCAAGCAAGAAACACCTTCGGGTACATCGTTGGCAGCAAAAACTTCAGCGGTAATTTTCTGACAAGCAATAGCAGTTAATGGTGTTTTTTCAGATGGCTTCCAAACGCAAGCATCACCACAAATCCAAGCCAAAGCTGTGTTCCAGCACCAAACTGCTACTGGGAAATTAAACGCTGAAATGATGCCTACAAGGCCAAGTGGGTGATATTGTTCATACATTCTGTGACCAAAACGCTCTGAGTGCATCGTTAAGCCGTGCAACTGACGAGAAAGACCTACGGCAAAATCGCAGATATCAATCATTTCCTGCACTTCGCCCAAACCTTCTTGCAAAGATTTTCCCATTTCATAAGAAACCAAAGCGCCCAAAGCATCTTTGTGATGACGCAATTTTTCGCCCAATTGACGAACAACTTCACCTCTTTTTGGAGCAGGTACCAAGCGCCATGTTTGAAAAGCTTCTTCGGCTTTCTTAATCACCGCGTCATAATCAGCTGCAGTAGCAGAAGCCACCGAGCCAATCAATTCGGCATCTACAGGAGAAATAGAATCGATTTGTGCTCCGCTTGTTTTTATCCATTGCGCACCAGTCGATGCACCATAATTTTGCGCCTCAACGCCCAATTGTTCCAATATCGCCTGAATATCAGTTGTATTTTGTGTTGCAGTTGTCATAATTTCATTGAATTTGTTGCTGCAAAAGTAGTGATTTTTATGGGAAAGGGAAGTGATGTTTGGTACAAAGAAATATCGAATATGTTGGGTTCTATTTTCCGTTTTTCTTCTCTTCCTCCCTCTTTCTCTGCCTTTTCATCCATTCATTAAAGATGAGTTCATTCTCTTCAATGTAAATCCTAAGACGCTCCATAGGTGGTTTACTCAGCCAAATTTTGAGCTGCAAATCACGGATATGTTTGGGCGTGTCACTTGGTTTGCCTAATTCATCTAGCCACATCTAAAATTCTCTTAGCATTTTTCTCATTATCAAAAATTTCGCGCAGCTTGGCAACGCGGGCTTCAATGTGTTCTGATGTGATTTCTAAAGCGCTCAAGGTTTTGATTTGATCTCGCCATTCTTGGGCATTGTGTCCAATGGAGCATAAAATTTCAAGGTCTGTTCCATGGACCATTTCTGGGGTGGCCAAACAAAATCCGCCGTTGGAAAGTGCGTTCAAAAGCTTGTGTTTCAGTCCTGTGGCTTGAAAAGTGGGCAACAAATTAATACGTGCTTCTCGAATGAGCTGGTTCAGGGCTGCATCATCGGGATTTTCAATGAGTTGGGGCTTTGCAGGATGTTGTTCCACATATTTTTTGAAGGCTGGAGAGGGATCTTTGCCTGCTATAATCAGTGACAATCCGAGGTCTTTTTGCCAAACTTTATCCAACACAAACTCAATGCCTTTGATGTTTTCAATCACAGATAAATTACCGTGCAACAAAGCATAATTTCCTCGACCACGTTCGCCTGAGCCCCAATTCAAAGGGTTGAACACGGGTATATAAATGCCTTTGTTGTATTTCTTTTGAAAATAAGCATCGTCGGCATGGGAAACATCCAAGATTTCATCGACCTGCTGGAAACACCAATTTTCGAATTTTTCCAATTTCTTGGCTTCCGATTTGAAGAACCAACGCTTGAAGAATTTAGGCTCAATGGCTGCCAAGCCTTCGTAATAATGATGTTCAATATTATGGGCGCGAACCAAGATTTTCCGTCCCTTCAATTTCGGGTGACCTACAAAGCCGCAGGTGTGAATGCCTTCGAAAAGTATGGGGTGTTTGTCTGCTCCCAATCGTTTCAAAAGCGCAGGATTCATTCTCGAACGCACAATAAAAGGCGTTGGTAGAAGAACTTGTAGCGGATTTTGACTTCTTGAGTAATAATGAACTTCAGCGGCCACTTCGAGTAATTCGCGGTGCTGACCCCTTCCATATTCAAAACAGTGTAAAACAACACGCACGCCAATTTCTGTCAAGGCCTTGCACCGATGATAAATATCAATCATGGCGCCATAATTCGTTGGATACGGAACGTCGAGGGAAACGATGTGGATGCTTGGTTCAGTCATTCAAGTTGTAAATCTCGTGCAGCACCTGTTCTTCATTTTCCCAACAAAGTTTGGGTGCGGCTTTTTTGCAATTGGCCACAAATGTAGCATGTTGTTCGGGCTTTGAGAGCAAATCGTTGATAAACTGAGCTAAAATTTTTGGTTCGTGACTGGGAATAAAGACACCAAGTTTATGGGCGGCAACAACTTTTCTAATTTCGGTTAAATCGCTGCAAATAATTGGGGTTGAGGCGTGTATGTAGTCGAAAATCTTATTGGGCAAAGAGAAACGATAGTTCATATTCGTGTCTTTGTCGATAGAAATGCCCCAATCTGAGTGGTGTGTAAATGCTATCATTTCGGCGTAAGGTCTTTTGCCGAAAAACAAAACGCGTTTTTCTAAACCCAGTTTTTTGACTTTTGCCTTTAGAATTTCGAGCACATCACCCGAACCAACAATGAGTAGTGCGCAGGAATCGATTACCATAGGCATGGCTTCCACCAACTCTTCAATGCCGCGATCGATGTTGATGCCTGCTCCTTGAACAATAAGCAACATTTTGTCTTCAGGAATGCCCAATTCTTTTTTACTTGGAATAGCTGTTTGTTGCCACATGGGAGAGACATTACGCACCACCCGTACATTTTTCATGTATTTTTTGCTGTAAAAGTCCGCAATCGAATCATTGACCGTGTAGACTTTATTCAATTTCGGGAAAATCCAGCCTTCAATGCGTTCCCAAATTCTTTTTACACGCGGTCGGCTCATCAATTCCGGCACTTCAGTATAAAGCTCGTGGGTGTCGTAAATCAATTTTCGTCCACGGATTTTAGCTGCCAAATAATTCGCAAGCAGTGTATCTAAATCATTGGAAAGTTGATGTGTTGCGCCCTTGAATAACAAATAAAAGAAAAGTCGAAGATTGAATTCCGCATAAAACAGCGCACCTTTGGTGAACATCAGGCGCATTCTTTTGGTCTGGTAAGGACGATCTGAAAGAGTCAAACTATTTTTCAATTTTCTCCCGACCAAAATCACGTCAAAACCCTGATTCACCAAAAAGCGACAAACTTTGTCCACCCGGTTATCGGTGGCGAGGTCGTTGGTAACAGAAACGATGATTTTAGGCATGTCGCAAATGTAGTTATGAAAAATGGATGGAGAATAAATGACATATTATTCTCTCGGCGAATTTGTAAAATTGATAACGCATGAAGTTTAGTTATTTCCAAAAATCGATTTATTATTGGACAAAGGTTTTGAAACCACCAATCAAAGTGTTCAATGGAAAAATGTGGAAGATTTTCTGATGAGGTATTGAGAATAAAAAAGCAGCCTTTAAGCTGCTTTCCAAAAATAATACAACTGGTTCCTATCCCTCCTTATAAATCTCCTCAACCAAAGCGTCGTATTTCGCCATAATCACTTTGCGTTTCAATTTGAGGGTTGGTGTCAATTCGCCGCCTTCTATGCTAAATTCAGCGGGCAACAATTTGAACTTTTTAATTTGCTCAAATTTTCCAAATTCCGCATTGAACGTATCCACTTCTTTCTGAATTCTGTCGATAACCTTTTGATTATTAATTATTTCCGTATTGGTTTGTCCCAATGTGATTTCTTTAGATTTTGCCCATTCACGCACGTAGTCGTAGGAAGGCACAATCAAGGCCGCTGGGTGCTTTCTGTTGTCGCCAATCACAATGATTTGTTCAATGAAACGCGATGCTTTGAAACGATTTTCCATCACTTGAGGCGCCACATATTTACCGCCAGACGTTTTAAACATTTCTTTTTTACGGTCTGTAATTTTCAAGAACTTGCCTTGCACGAATTCCCCAATATCACCGGTATGGAACCACCCGTCGGCATCCATCACTTCTGCTGTTGCTGTCGGATTGTTGTAATAGCCAATCATCACGTTCGGCCCTTTTACCAAGATTTCGCCATCTGGAGCAATTTTTACTTCAACACCGTCTAATACAGTACCAACACTACCAAAACAAACACCTTGTTTTTCGGCATTCACACTCACTACTGGAGAGGTTTCAGTGAGACCATAACCTTCCATAACTGGAATTTGAGCAGCCATGAAAATTCTTGCCAATCGGGCCTGTAAGGCAGCGCTACCAGAGGCAATTGCTTGGACATTCCCACCCAAAGCTTCACGCCATTTGCTGAAAATTAACTTATTGGCAATTTTTAATTTGAGCAGGTACCAAGCTGATTTTCCTTCCAACTCATATTCCTCTGCCAAGCCAACAGCCCAAAAGAACAATTTTTTCTTGATTCCTGTGAGCTCTTCGCCTTTGGCCATGATTTTGTCGAATACTTTCTCTAACAAACGCGGCACAGCTGTGAAAATGTGTGGCTTCACCTCGCGTATGTTGTCGCCAATGGTTTCCAACGATTCCGCATAATAAATAGAAGTACCAATATACATGTACAAATATTGTAACATACGTTCGTAGATATGACAAGCCGGCAAGAAAGTCAAAGCCCGTGTGTCAAATGATGCTGGAATTCTAGGTTCGCACGCCAACACATTCGACATGATGTTGTTGTGGGTTAACATTACACCTTTCGGATTCCCTGTTGTTCCTGAAGTGTATATTAAAGAAACCAAATCTTCTGGTTTCACAGCATCCATACGGTTTTTTAATTCGTCGTTTTGCTCATCTGAAGCCATGTTGAGCACTTTCGACCAATTCTCACAAAAGCTGATATCATCAAAAGAGTAAAGATGTTCTAGGAAGGATAATTTTTCTCTAAGCGGTCCTACACGTTCGCAAAGATCTAGTCCCGAAATAAAACAAACTTTTATATGTGCGTCGGTAAAAATAAATTCATAATCTGAGGCGGAAATGGTAGGGTAGATGGGCACAACGATTGCTCCTGCTTGCTGGATGGCGATGTCCACCAAGTTCCATTCCAATCGGTTGGGTGAAATCAAACCAACACGGTCGCCAGGTTGAACGCCCAAGGCAATTAATCCTTTGGCCAATTGTTGGGATTTATTGATGAATTCCTGTGTGCTCGTTTTGCTCCAAACGCCTCCAATCTTCATGGTGAAGGCATCGTCTTTTGGGAATTTTTCGAGTTGTCTGTAGGGGATATCAAAGAGTCTTGTGGGCTTCATGGCGTCTGTTTTTCAAAGAGTTAAGTGTTTAATGATTCTTTAGCGTTTGGGCAAATTTAGACTAATTTTAATTGAATGTGCAACGAACTGGAAAGAAATTGCGTTTCTCATAGACTAATCTATGCTTTTTGCTAGGCACGAATTTATACAGAATTGAAGTTTTTTTTGAAGTACTGTAACTTTTGAGTGCCGTTTGTTGTTTCAGGTTAAATAGATTTTAAATTTTGACAAGATCAGAGTACAATAGAGCAGTAGAGTTGCATTCCGGAAGATTATACGGATATGTGCTCAAGTGTCTTCAAGATAGCGAAGATGCAAGCGATATTGTGCAAGATTCTTTTGAGCGTTTGTGGAACCATAGAAAGTCGGTTGATTTCGACAAATCGAAAAGTTGGCTCTTTACTACAGCCCACAATGCACTTGTAAATTTTGTCAAAAAGAAATCTAGATTGGATTTTTATGATGAGAATATGCCAGAGCGTGCTGTAATGATTCAAAATAATTTCGAATTGAAAGAAATTGTGGAGATTGTAACAGAAACCTTACCGCAAATTCAAAAATCTATTCTATTGCTTCGCGATATGGAAGGATACAATTACAAAGAAATTGCTGAGCTGCTCGATTTATCAGAAGCTCAAGTGAAAGTGTATTTGTTCCGTGCGCGAAGAAAAATTAAAGATAACCTGACTCAATTTGCAAAATTCAATGAAATCGCCTAACCCATCCAATATAGATCAGTGGTTGTTCCACTACTTCGAGGGCGATTTGTCTGCCAATGAGGAAGCCATGCTCGAAAGTTTCTTGCTCGATAATCCTCAATTTGATACACAATTTGAAGCTTGGGGTGCCGCTAGAATTAATCGTACAGAACTGGAGTTTGTGAATCAAGGCGCCTTGCTCAAACCACTTGTTTCCCCATCAGTACTTAATAGTCTTTCCGTATTTACTGCTGTTGGCATCAACCTCGTATTGGCGGCCTTTATTATTTTTGGAAACACGTCATATGGAGTTGACCCTGCATTGGAGGCCAACCAAATGAAAAGGGAGTTGTTTTCTTTTGAAAAATCGAAAAGTGCATCAATTCAGCTTGTCAATCATTTATTGACCCATGTTGAATCCAATAATTCAATCTTGGACACAGATGCAAACCCAACATCAACAAGTTCAAACTATTTGCTTGAGTCAGTTGCTTCAGAAAATGGAAGCCAATATTCAAATGTTTTTGCAGGTAGAAATGCACTGAATCAACAAAATACACTTCTTGAACCTGTTGTGCGTTCAGATTTTGAGAGCAATATCTTAAGCGATGCAACAAGGGCTATCTCTGTTGAGGAAAATAGCGCAAATGTTCAAATTGATGCAAACCCACAGATTGCAATTCAGTCACCTGAACAGTTGAATAATGTGGAACCCGAACTGTCTATTGAGCCAGAAATTGAGGTGGTTGCGAACAACGAACCAGCCCAAGTAGAACCAGCCCAAGTAAATAGCTCTGAATTGAATCCTGCGACAGGAAATACTGCTTCAAATGCGGGTGGCGGAAAATCTGAAAGCGAGGGCAGGGACAAAAAGCCCTTGATTCGTTCAAATCGCTTTAAAGGAGGTGACCTCTTGTTGACAAACAGCCGAGATGTTGAATACTTGATACCTGGTATGACAAGAAATCAGGTGAATTTTGGGCATGTAGCCTCAGATTTTGCCACATCTATTTATACGAATACTTACGCACAATGGCCAGGGCAATCTGGTGCTGTGTTAAGCAATCAGCTGGGCTTTGATTTGTATCTGCCTGAAGCCAAATCAGGAATAGGTGTTCAATTGAATTATGATCGTTATGGCGACGGAGCGATTAACAACTTTCTTTTTGCAGCAACCTATTCGCCTAAGATATTTTTGACAAAAAACTTTGTGTTAGAACCTGCTTTACGTTTTAAAATGGGAGGCACAGGTATTGATAGAACGCAATTAACACCTGGTTCGTGGATTGAATTTGACCGATCTAATGCTTTTGTTTATACCAACGCTCAACAAAATGCTCAGGTAAATAGAAGTATTAACCAGGATTTTGGACTCGGATTATTGCTCAATACCAAATGGGGTTTTATTGGAGCCAACGCAGATAATTTAATGGGCTCAAAAAATCAGGCCTTGCATTATGGCTCTGCAAACTACGAAAACAGAGCTCCCGTTTTCTTTAACGCAGTGCTTGGAACGGAATATGAATCCCGTAATAAGAAGTTACGTTGGTCTGGACAATTGGTGTATCAAAACTTTGGCGATTTGAATAAATTTTGGTTCGGGTCGCGTATAAAATATAATTCTTTATCTTTGGGCGCTTCAGTTTCAAGCGTTGGTGAGCCAATGCTCAGTGTAGGTTGGATGTCTCGTAGTTTTTCTTTGCTTTATTCGACGGATTACGCATACAGCCAAATGTCGGGAAATAAGCACTTGAGTCACCAACTGAGCTTGCGGATTACGCTCAAAGAAAGTAGATTGAGAAAACTGATGTTAAATTAATTATGATGAAAAAAGTAGTACTAGCGTTGATTGTTTTGGGGAGTATAGGAATGAGCCATGCTCAAGATCCTTTATTTACCCAGTTTTACGCGAACCCCTTGTATTTGAACCCAGCTTTGGCGGGAACGAATATTTGTCCGCGTTTTCAAATGAACCACAGAAATCAGTGGCCATCATTGTCTGGAAATTTTGTTACGAATGCATTTTCGTATGACCAATATTTCGAGGCAATTAATGGCGGCTTTGGTGTTCAGGCAATGCACGATATGCAAGGTCAGGGTACAATTCAAGAAGTGAATTTGGCAGTACAGTATTCTTATCACCTGAAAGTGAACAGAAAATTCACCTTGCTTTTTGGTGGACAAGCAATGTATGGTCAGAAGTTCTTGGATTGGAGTAAATTAACTTTTGGGGACATGATTGACCCAAGAAGAGGTTTTATCTACCAAACAGGTGATGTTCAACGCGGTGGTTCAAAAGGTTATTTTGATGTTTCTGCTGGAATTGGTGGATTCACGAAAAATTTCTACTTCGGTGTTGCAGCCCATCACTTGAATCGACCAAACGTTTCTATGATTGTTGGAAGAAGTCCACTACCTATGCGTTTCACGGCTCATGCAGGTGTAGAGATTCCTTTGGGAAAAAGATCGCGCTACAGCAATCCGGTGACCATTTCTCCAAATATCGTTTACCGCTATCAACAAGGTTTTATGGAAATGAACTTGGGTACTTATGTGAAATATGAAATGTTCACTTTTGGCGCTTGGTTCAGAAATCGTGACGCCTTTATCTTGACTTTTGGTCTTTCTACGAATTCTTTCAGAGTTGGCTATAGCTACGACGTAACAGTTTCTAAATTGACCAATCAATCAGGTGGTTCACACGAAGTTTCTTTGGGCCTTTTCTTGAAGTGTAAGCAGAAAAGCAAACGATTCAGAACACTTTCTTGTCCATCGTTTTAACCACATCTCTTGTGATTTTGTCTTTCAGGTTTTGTGCTTGAAGTAGATTGTTTACATTTGCCGAATGGAACAAAACAAGCCTGTACGACTTACTTTCTTAGACATCATGCGCTTCATAGCCTTGTTCATGATGATTCAAGGCCATACGATCTACGCGATTTTAAATACAGAAATACGCGACGGCTCTTCATTTCATGTGTGGACACTACTAAGAGGTTACACCGCACCTTTCTTCATGGTGATTGCTGGAGCGGTGTTTACTTTTTTGCTCTTGCAGCAGGATAAAACCAAAATTAAAGGAAATATTCGCATAAAAAAAGGTTTGTTGCGTGTTGCTACCCTGCTTTTTTGGGGTTATTTACTACATTTTCAATGGCAAGCACTTGTTTCTCCAATTTCTCAGGGTTTGGTCGATAACTCTGTTTCCGTAGATGTTCTCCATATTATAGGTCTAGGATTGCTGATTGTAATTGGCGTATATGTTTTGGCGCGTAAATATATTTTTGCGCTGAGCACAGGCTTTCTGGCACTTTTCTTTTTGGTGGTACTTTTTACGCCTCATTTTACCAAAACGAATATTCATTATTTTCCGACTCCATTTTTTTCAAGTGAAAAATTTGGCGCCGATTTCATGCAGGAGCAAGATAGTTTAGCCCAATCTCATCCTGTTGTTATTGAATATATTAAGCCAGGTAGTAAAGCCGAATCTCTAGGGCTTTTGCCAAATGACCGCGTATTGAAGATTGGTTATTTTGATATTCATGCAGTGGAAGAGCTCCCGCAAATTGAAACCAAATTCGCCCGAAAGGAATACACCAATTTTATTCTGTTGCGTGATGGAGATACGCTTGAAATTCCTTACAAGTTTCAGCGAAAAGCCCAGATATTTCCCAACGCCCTTACTATGTGGGTCAATTCGCAGCCCACTTTTGCCGATAAAAAATCCCTCTTCCCAATTTTTCCTTGGTTGAGCTACATTTTGTTTGGCGCTTTCTTTGGTGCTCTTTTGGCATGGATGAAAAGTAACGATACGTTATTCAAACATTTAGAATTGAAACTACTAGGTATTGCTGCGATGCTATTTTTGTTGGTCGAAGTGGGTGAGTTTTATGAACTGAAATATTATGGAGTAATTAATTTTTGGGGTGTCACAGAAGGTATGGGCTCGAGTTTCACATTGGTTTTTCATCGCATCGGTGTAGTAATGGCTGTGGGCGCAGTTTGTGCATTTTTGGCAAGATTTATTAAAAAATTGCCGAGAATAATGAATCAAATGAGTCGAAATACGCTTTGGCTTTATGTTGGTCACCTCATATTACTTTATGTTGTTCGACCTAAATTCACCAATGATAGATACGATGTAGGCCCAACCATGTTTGCTGTTGCACTTATGTATTTGCTCATGATCATTCAAACCTTAGTTATCGAAAAGAAAAACGAACTTGGCACTTGGAAGGCTTATTTGGTATTCACATCCAATAAACTAAAAGAGTTTTTGCCGCGTAAACGTTAATTTTACACCTTTTTAATCAAATTCATGGACAATCAATTGCGTTATACCGTTACCGCTGCTTTGCCTTATGCCAATGGCCCTTTACATTTGGGACATGTTGCTGGGGTCTATTTACCAGCCTCTATTTTCGTTCGTTTTTTGCGCATGAACAACCAAGATGTGGCCTATATTTGTGGCTCAGACGAACACGGAGCAGCGATTACTTTACGTGCCAAAAAAGAAGGCATTTCTCCGCAAGAAATCGTGGATAAATACCACACCATTATTAAAAACGCACTCGATAAATTCGATATCGCACCCGATATTTTTCATCGTACAACTGCAGAAATCCACAAGCAAACTGCACAAGATTTTTTTAAGGTACTCAATGAAAATGGTAAGTTCACCGAACAAATCACCGAGCAATATTTTGATGAAGAATTTCAACAATTTTTAGCTGATAGATACATCACAGGCACTTGTCCGAAATGCGGCCATGACGACGCTTATGGCGACCAATGCGAAAAATGCGGTTCAGCCTTGAGTCCAACAGAATTGATCAATCCAAAATCAACCTTGAGCGGCACAAAGCCAGTTCTAAAAGAAACGAAACATTGGTTTTTGCCGATGAATGAGCACGAAGATTGGCTCAAACCTTGGATACAAGATGGCATTTTGGATGGCAAACAACAACACGACCCAAAATTGTGGCGCAATCAAGTGGTGGGGCAGTGTATGTCGTGGATTGATGGCGGATTGAAACCCCGCGCCATGACCCGAGATTTGGATTGGGGTGTTCCTGTGCCAGTTGAAGGTGCCGACGGAAAAGTGCTTTACGTGTGGCTCGATGCTCCAATTGGTTACATTTCTGCTACCAAGCAATGGGCTTTGGACAATGGCAAGAATTGGGAGGATTATTGGAAAAATGAAAATACCAAATTGGTGCATTTTATTGGTAAGGACAACATCGTTTTCCACGCCATTATATTCCCGATTATTCTCAAAGCCCACGGCGATTTTATTTTACCAGACAATGTTCCAGCTTCTGAATTTTTGAATTTGGAAGGCGATAAATTTTCAACTTCGCGCAATTGGGCGGTTTGGTTGCACGAATATTTGGAGCGCTATCCGAACAAAGTAGATGAGTTGAAATATACACTGACAGCCATCGCGCCAGAGTCAAAAGATGCGGAATTTACTTGGAAAGAATTTCAAGCGCGTGTCAACAACGAATTGGCTGATGTGCTTGGCAATTTTGTGAATCGCGCCTTGGTTTTGACCCACAAATATTATGAGGGTACCGTGCCAGCTTGTGGTGAATTGCAGCCAGAAGACCACGCTGTACTTGAAGAAATGGCTGGTTTTCCTGAAAAAATTGCTGCTTTAATGATGCGCTACAGAATTCGTGAAGCGCAAGCCGAAGCTTTGAATTTGGCGCGATTGGGCAACAAATATCTGGCGGAAACAGAGCCTTGGAAATTGGCGAAAACAGATCCTGAGCGCGTGAAAACCATCATGAACATTGCATTACAAATCACAGCGAATTTGAGCATTGTTTTGCAGCCCTTCTTGAATAAAACGGCTCGTTCTTTATCAAAATTCTTGAATTTCACCTCAAACAATTGGAGCGATGCCGGTCGAGCAGATTTGTTAACGGCAGGTCATCAAATCAATCAACCTGAAATTTTATTCGAAAAAATAGACGACGCTTTTGTTGAGGCAGAAGTTGAACTTTTAAAAAACGCCAATCCCGCGGAAGAAAGTGATGTTGCCCCACAAAAACCAGAAATCACATTTGATGATTTTGCTAAACTGGACATCCGAACAGCAACCATTCTTGAAGCCGAGCGCGTGCCAAAAGCTGATAAATTGCTCAAATTGTTGGTAGACACCGGTGTTGACAAACGAACCATTCTTTCTGGAATTGCAGAACATTTCGCGCCAGAAGACATCGTCGGGCAGCGTGTGATTGTGCTTATCAACTTGGCGCCACGCAAAATTCGCGGCATCGAATCGCAAGGCATGATTTTAATGGCAGGCACGGATGACAAATTGAGTTTTGTGCAGGGAATAGATGATTTGGGGAGTGGGGTTGAGGTGAGGTAGGTACCCCAAAGAATAAAACACTGCTGTCTAGATTGCTACCTCCCCTCACCTCAAATATTCCAAAATCCATCTGGCGCTTGGAATATTGGCGAGTTGTTTTTTGCTCAGCAATACGCTCATTGGGCGCGACTCAACACTCATAAAGTGAAGCAAAATACCATCATTGTGAAAAGTAAAATATTCGGCGCCTTTTTCTAAACATTTGGGGTCGAAACACTCGGAGCCATCATTTTTCTGGCTTTGTATGGCTGCGATAAGTTCTCGCTGATAAGCAGCATGTGAAGGGTTAAACAAATCTTCAAACAAAACAACTTTTGCCACATTATTCGAAATGATCCAGTTTTTAAATTCCGCAAGTTCGTGGACATTTGAGCTATGCAAACGCGAATCATAAGGCACAATTTCGTTCGATTGAATAGACAAACTTATGGCGCTCGTTGCAATATATTCTACTTTGAAAAAATAGGAGTCATCATACCTCGAACCTCTATTGCCTTCAATTACAAAACGCTGGTTGCTGGCAATATTTTGATTGAAGAAGGGAAGAAAATAGTCGTAAATCAACTGTTTGTGCAATTCAATGTAGGGTTTGTCTTGATAATGCGCTGCGTAAATTCTAAAAGGTAAAATCGGGTGATCGTCCAACCAAAATTGTGTGATTAAATCAAATTTAGATAGATTCGATTCTTGTAAGTTTTGATCAAAACACTTTGATTTTCCGTTTTTTTCCAAACAGAAATAAGCCGTTTTATTATCATTTGTGGTAACAATCGGGATAAAATTCTTGAATTGCGCATCTAATTTTATTCCCTTGGTGATATCAATTACAAGCACTTCATTGTTTTCATTAAGGGCAATATAAAGATGTTTGGTGAAAGGATAGATATCTTTGAATTTCGGTTCAATTATCCACTGAAAATTGATATCAACCAAGCCTTTCAGTCCTTTTTGTTGCACAACTAAAGTATCGCCACCATGTGCTATGCCATCAAATTCTGCATCAATCCTTTGCACACCTAAAGTATCAAATAAGAGCCATTTATGATTTTTGTCCAGTGCCCAAATTCGGTTGTTGAATTTATATTGAGTAGATATTTGCACCATTTCATTAGAGAAAACCCTACCTTTTATGGGATGCATCAAATTACACCCTGTTTCGCTGTGCATGATGGGCAATCCTCCGCTTTGTAAATCAATGTGCTTCAATTTTTCATACGTTTTTGATTTTTTGTGGTAGATGTATGATCCTCGATTTCCTGGGATGAGAACAAAATTGCCATGGTTTTTAGGATTGGAATATCCATAAAGATGCCAACTCCATTCGGATTTACTTGGCTCGTAGAGCAGAGGAAAGTAATCTTCACCATTTCCGTACAGATAAACGCTGTCCATTTGTATCAAAAACTCAAGATTTTTAGAAGGCGACTGCGCTTTTGAAAACAGCGAAAAATCAATTACTTGAGGCAAAACTTCTGTGTTTGAAGACTCGATTAGCAAAGCTTTTGATGCGTTGGGAATAATAATGTTTTCAAACAATGCCTCTTGAAGTACTTGGCCTTGACCGTCTAAAATTCCCCATTTGAAGGATTTCTCAACGCGCTTTCCGAAAAAATAAAACACCTCATACTTAGTTAATTCGTAATAATTTGACTTCGGAATTTCAAGCATTTTCAATAGCAATGTGTCCGCCTCAAACATGACTTTGCCGTTTTCATCAATTAAATCATACTGATTTTTGTCTTGTCGGAATCCTATGTATCTGGCTGATGTGTGTGGGTGGCTGTTGGCGTTTGTCGCTTTTAATTCATCATAATGCGCGGGAATAAAAATTTTCCAACTGCCATCAACAATGCCCAATTTTCCGTTTTCAATGAAATAAAAGTGATGATGACTGTGCAAACATGGAAGCGCTCCAGAGTTGTCTCGAAAAGGAAAGTGAAAGACAAATTTTGGAGGCACAATGGTTTTTCCTGCTGGATCTGAAAGTCCATATTTGCCGTCTTTTACGAGAATGAAATTTTCACCACAAAGTCCACCTTTATCATAGGTTTCGTTTGAAATTGGTTGACCCAATCGGTTGATTAACCTGACATTTCCAGAAACTGTTGAATTTCCAAGCTTTTGATCTCCAACTAAATAAACTTCTTTCTCATAAAATTGATAGAGAATTAAACCGTCCACCAAAGGAAAAATCAGTTCACCTTTTTCGTTGACAATGCCCGATTTAAATGTCAAAGCTCCAGATTTATCAAAGTGCGTTTTGCTTACATGAAACCCTTTGTTTTGGGTAGGCTCAATTGAGCTAAATTCCATTGGAAGCAACCACACTTTATTGGTGTCAATCACTCCCATTCTTTTGATTGTTTGCGCGTGCTCTTTTACATTTTTGCTTACAACAAAATGACTGTTGTACAAAGTATAAACGATGTCAAATTCATTTTTGAGAAAAACTTTCCCTTCTTTATTGAGAACACCCCATTTCTCTTTGATTTTCGTTGAAAAAAAACCATTAGGTTGTTTTACGATTTCTTGATATTTAGCTGGCTGAATCCAACGTTGAGTTTTGCTGTTTTTTAAACCGTATGCGCAAGCTATAGGGTCGTGAACTATTTCTAATTGATTCTGTGCTAAACAGAGATTCACAAAGGACAAACAAAATAGTATTAAGCAAGTTTTCATTGAATTATTCGTCACACAAATCGAGCCAAAAATAGACCAAATTTCAAAATCCGGATTGATTTCAAAATCATTTTTTATTGCGTTTTGGCTTTTCATCAGCAACGCAAACAACATTTTATTGAGGGAGAAATTTTTAATTGCACGCTACAATCTCTGCGAGACTGCTATTCTAAACAATCAGACAAATTTCCACAAACCAATAGAGTATAATACGTTGGTTGAATTCACCATTTTTTGCATGTTTTAGTTGAACAAATCCATCGAGGTGTAACTTCTTCTATCAAGTTGGTATTATGATGAACTAAGCAACTCTTTTTCTATATTTGTTCACCAATATTGAAACATGATAAAACACTACTTTTTCCTAATGATTTTAATCTTTCTGGTTCCTTCTTATCGCGCTCAGCAGAGCATTGACAGTGATTTGAAGGCGTTTATGTTTCACGTGGTGATGAAAAGCCCGATATTGAAGGAAAACATCGGCAAGTATTTTGAGTACAATGGACCTATGATCCGTCTGACCAACGGAGAAATCAACTACGATTCTATTGATGTTTTGGTGTCGAACAAACCCGATTATCTGTTTATCCGCTCTTCCGAAATTGCCAAATGTTCGCCAGGAATAGTTGCCGAATTGGCCAATAAAACAGCCATTTGGGAATTGAACAAAACCATGATGGCATATATCCAAGGCGATGAAAGTGAAATGCTTCGATATCAGGTGCATTTTGATAAGTTTGAGGCACTTTTGGTTGAAAATCTTCCTGTTGCTATGGTGAAAACTACTCCCAATGGCAAGACTTTTGAGCCGCGTCTAAAAGAGGTGCTCAACCCCAGTGTTTCATTCAACCTCAAGCGCGATTTACTTTTGGCCATGCGCAATATGAATCTCATACTTGCCCAACAGGTATTAGAAGCCATTAATACCGCTGTTCAACAATGGGTAGAAGACCGCACTTTTCAAATTTTTTCTATGCTCGGGGGCAAAACAAATCGCTTCGTAAACGTGCTTATCGCGGCGGGTGATGGCTCTCTTACTTCTGGTTTGCTCGATGAACGCGAAAAAGATGCTCGAGGACGCTTCTACCGCGGTTTGCCAAGAGCAATTGGGTTTTTCCCTTATCAAATGCAGGTCGTCAACAACAAGGAAGGGCAAGATGTATTGAAACCGCTCAACTTCCCAATCATCGATTTATATACCGCAGGAGAGGGGAGAATAACGAATATTCATCCAGATATTTGGGGCTACAACGGCAAAAAGCAAACAACAATGGTCATAGAAAAAGGTGGCCGTCAATATGTATTATTTGGCTCAGCAGATACACGTTTTCTATCCCCTGACTCCAGTTTTAATGCGGGTGGAACCTTTATGGGCGTGATTAATGAATTGGAATTCAAGCACATCGTCGAACTCAAGGAAAAAATTTACGGCAAACAGGGTTTTGATTATTGGATTACATTTAATGAAGCCGAAATAGAAAAAACAAAAACAGAAATTCTCAACATTGAACTCGATTTACAGAAATACAAATCCTCATCGAAACGCCGAAATTCAAAGTCTGGAAAAAAGAAAATTAATGATTTACAAGCACAATTTATTTCCAAACAGGGTTATTACGATAAGTGTGAGTTGAATATTAAAAATCTAAAGAAGGAAAAAGAAAATGCCCAAAATCTGCTTGACGAATATGAGGCGAGACTGAGTAAACTCAAACGATTGATTGGTAATTCTTGGATGGCTTGGACCATGGAAGATGGCTTTTTTGTGTTTGAAGATGGAGCAACTTTTGATATTAAAACACAAGATTTTCGTTTCCCTCCTACAGTGGAACGCGAGTTAGTTGAAGTTCGCTTACTCGCCATACCTTTTTCAGCCTTGAAACATGATGTAGATGAGGTTATGCTGCATTTGTCGCTCTCCGATATGTTGCCCGATTTCGACAAAGCTTTTAAGTTGGGACGTGTAGATTGGTTTGCTTCCAATTCCTATGAACTCAATTTGCCAATTTTTGGTGCAGAAGATTCAGTCGTTGTCATGGATGTGCTGGATGCCGTTACACGAAAACTGACAATTGAAGTCAAGGCTTCGGGTTTGGGCATTGGAAAAATTGATCAAGATGTTTTATTAAAAGACCCAGCGGCGGTTGAAGAAACTTCATATCCTGGCGATACACCTGAACAAAGGCAACTTGCATCGCAAGGTCTTGTATACAAATCTCTGCGACGAACAGAATTATCAATCGATTTGAAAAATGGTATTGTTATTGAAGTAAAATCTTCCACCGACCCTGTTCGAACCAATTTCACACCACAATCTGAATATTTGGCCAAGTTAATAGCCCAAGGCAAAATCACCCCAAATGACGCTTTGAGCGTGTATCGAACTGCGGCAGTTTTGTTATCACTCAAAAAGGAGCTTATTCATTACGCTGGGGAATATTTGGAACGCGAAAAAGCCACAATTGTAATCGATTATCTCGAAAATGAATTCAAAAAGATAAAAATCAATGTGTGTGAATTTAGTGTTAAACTCACTGAATTGTAGTTTTTTACATTGACCCCATCCTTAAAATTGGCGAAAATAATTGATTGAATTTGCAGCCATTCCCGCCATTCACTCCTAATCCTCAATTGAAAATAGTTTTTTGTATAGCCATAAAAGGAGCTTCTGTGGTCGCTCTTTTATAGACTACAAAAAATCTATTTGCAATTTCTGGGATATCCGCTACTGTCGGGGCTAGCAAACAAGCCCATGTCTGAACATATGTGATGACTTTACCACGCAATTCGCTATGTCCCTATGTGGTTAAAAAACAAACAGCATAGGGACATAGACATCAAGATGTTCTAAATAGCGCTTTGCGCATGCTCTATGTTTAATGCCCAGGCATCTATGTCATGACTTTACCACGCAATTCGCTATGTCCCTATGTGGTTAAAAATCAAACCACATAGGGACATAGACATCAAGATGTTCTAAATAGCGCTTTGCGCATACTCTATGTTTAATGCCCAGGCATCTATGTCATGACTTTACCACGCAATTCGCTATGTTCCTATGTGGTTAAAAAACAAACCACAACTTGTCATCGGTAACGCCTACGTTACATAGACATCAAGATGTTCAACATAGCGCTTTGCGCATGCTCTATGTTTAATGCCTAGGCATCTCTGTTATGACTTTACCACGCAATAAGCTATGTCCCTATGTGGTTAAAAATCAAACCACAACTTGTCCTCGGTAACGGCAACGTAACATAGACATCAAGATGTTTTGTACTACTCCCGTTTTAATTTTCCAGCTTTCCAATCATCCACAAAGCGCATCCACGCCACGGGATTAAACAAATTGTTGACTGGCATTTGTCCTCGTGAATACATTTGACTCAAACGCTGTTGTTCGGCAGCATTGTAAGCCAGACCAGCATCGGCTTGCACACGCATGGCAATTTGGTCTAAACTGGCGCCACTCAATTGTCGTTGTGCGCGGCGCAATTCATCTTCATAATCCAACTGCAAATTCACAAATGCATGGGCAAATTCCTCACGCGATGGCCAAGGATACACAGTGACAGGTTTTGTGTATAAAGTATCCATATCCATCAACTGGATTAAGGCATTGCCAAACATCGGGATGTCCATCGGCACAATATACATGGCAGGCTTGTAACCCATTTGTCTGAAAATCAATGTGTCACCAGGGTGAGCCACCAAGGCAAAATAACCATAATAATCGGTTATCGTGCCCCTAAAAGTGGATTTATCATAAACCGATGTAAAGGGCAGATTATTCAAACTATCCGCACCCAATACGATACCCGTCAACTGTACCAATCTGCGCTTCAAAGTGTCGTCTGAGTTGTTGCTCGTAAAGGAATAGCCATGCGACACGACAAAAACCAACACCAAAAGACCTATTATTTTATTCATTTGTTCTGAAAAATGATTCTGGCAAATATACGTCGGACTGGCTATTAAATTGTGTACTTAACAATATTTTAGGGAAAATCTCATCCCTTTTGGCTTGCTTCTTTATGATTATTTATTCGACTATAATTGTTGTCTCCTCTTTTGTATTGATTTTCGCATGAAAATATTAACTTTGCGCGAATTTTATACAAATTCAATTTTTATGTCACTACAAGATATTTCTGAGATTCCCGAAGGTTTGACATACGACGATGTCCTATTGGTGCCCGCCTATTCTGAAGTGCTGCCCAAAGATACCAAGCTCAATTCAAGATTCACCAGAAACATTGAGCTCAATGCACCAATAATTTCTGCTGCCATGGACACCGTTACGGAGTCTGAGCTGGCCATTGCCATTGCACAACAAGGTGGCATCGGCGTGATTCATAAAAACATGACCATCGAGGAGCAAGCGCGTGAGGTGAGAAAAGTGAAACGTTCTGAAAGCGGCATGATTCTAGACCCAATTACCCTCACAGAGACTGCTGTGGTTGGGGATGCTTTGCGACTGATGAAAGAGAATAAAATTGGCGGTATTCCTGTGGTGAATGAAAATGGAAAATTGACGGGTATCATTACCAACAGAGACTTGCGCTTCGAAAAAGACGTGAATCGCTTGGTGGCCGAAATCATGACCAAAGAAAAATTGATTACCACCAAAGATGGCATCGATTTGAAACAAGCCGAGCAAATTTTACAAGAATATAAAATTGAAAAATTACCAGTAGTCAACAACGATTTTAAATTGGTTGGTTTGATTACATACAAGGATATTATCAAAGTACGCAAGCATCCAGATTCTTGCAAAGACAAATTCGGACGTTTGCGTGTTGCGGCAGCTGTTGGCGTTACTGCCGATACACTCGACCGCGTAAAAGCACTGGTTGAAGCGGGTGTTGATGCTGTTGTTATAGATACAGCTCACGGACATACACACGGCGTAGTAGAGAAATTGAAAGCCGTGAAACATGCCTATCCAGAAATTGACGTTGTTGTTGGAAATATTGCAACTGCCGAAGCCGCCATTTATTTGGTAGCCGCTGGTGCTGATGCTGTAAAAGTAGGGATTGGCCCTGGCTCGATTTGCACAACCCGCGTCATTGCTGGTGTTGGTGTGCCTCAATTGACAGCGATTAATGATGTGGCTCGTGCCATTGAAGGTTCGGGAGTTCCAGTAATTGCTGATGGTGGCATTCGCTATACAGGCGATATCGTAAAAGCCATTGCGGTTGGTGCTGATTCAATCATGTTGGGCTCAATGTTTGCCGGAACTGAGGAATCGCCCGGAGAAACAATCATCTACCAAGGCAGAAAATTCAAGTCATACCGCGGAATGGGTTCATTGGAGGCCATGCAGAAAGGTTCAAAAGACCGTTATTTCCAAGATGGCGAAGATGATGTGGCCAAACTGGTTCCAGAAGGAATTTCAGGTCGTGTGCCTTATAAAGGAAAATTATATGAAGTGATGTACCAGATTATCGGCGGTTTAAAAGCGGGTATGGGCTATTGTGGTGCGCCTTCAATCGATAGACTTAAAGGTGCTCGAATGGTTCGAATCACCAATGCTGGTGTTGCCGAATCTCATCCTCATGATGTGACCATTACGCGCGAAGCACCAAATTATAGTATCAAATAAATCTCAACTATAACTAAATTAACTATGAGAAAACAGTTCGTTTTACTTTTTGCTCTTTTGACAGTATGCCTATCTTATGCGCAGCAAGATCCAGTATTAATGACCGTGGGTGACCGCCCTGTAACGCGTTCGGAATTTTTGCAAATTTATTTGAAAAACAACCCCAATCCGAAGTTTGATAAGGCGTCTTTGGATGAATACATGGAGTTGTTTAAAAAGTTCAAACTCAAAGTAATCGAAGCAGAAAATTTGGGCTACGATTCTATTCCAAAGTTGCGCAATGAATTGGATGGCTACCGTCGTCAGTTGGCTACACCTTATTTGATTGATTCAGCGAAAAATAAAGCTTTGGTGCAAGAAGGTTATGAAAGAATGCGCTTTGAAGTGAGTGCTAGCCATATATTGATTCGCGTGGCTGAAGACGCCGCACCAGCAGATACTTTGTTGGCTTACAACAGAATCATGGAGTTGCGCAAGCGAATTTTGAAAGGTGAAGATTTTGAACAAGTGGCCAAAGGAAAAGGTGGGTCAGAAGACGAATCTGTGCGCACCAATGGAGGTGCTCTCGGTTATTTCTCCGCTTTTCAAATGGTATATCCCTTTGAATCAGCAGCATACAATACAGCTGTTGGGCAAGTAAGTATGCCTGTTAGAACCAAGTTTGGTTATCATTTGGTGAAAGTGCACGACAAAAGAGCAGCGCGCGGCATTATTTCTGCGGCACACTTGATGATTGTGGTGAAGCAAGATGCAGATATGGAAACCCAAGCCAATGCAGAAAAACGCATCAACGAAATTTATGAGCGCTTGATGAATGGTGAGGCTTGGGAGGATTTGGTGATGAAATATTCTGAAGACTACAATTCTAAAAATACAGGAGGAAAATTGCCTGAGTTTGGAACAGGTAGTCGCCAGCGAATGGTGCCAGAATTTGAAGACGCCGCTTTTTCAATCCCAACAAATGGCGGCTATTCTAAGCCTGTGAAAACGGCCTATGGATGGCACATTGTGAAGCGCTTGGATGTAAAAGGCATTGAGTCTTTCGAGTCTTTGGAAAAAGAAATTCAGCAGCGTGTGAACAAAGATGAACGCGCACTTTCTACCCAAAAATCCTTCATTGAAAAATTGAAAAAAGAGTACAATTTGAAGGATTACAGAAAGAAACAATTGAAGTGGTTCCACAAGAACGCGAAATTTGTTGATGGACAATGGGTAATAGCTCCTGCAAAGAAGAATCCAATCATGTTCTCTTTCAGCACCGTTGAAATAAATAGAACAGATTTTGCAGATTATTTATCAGGTTTCAAATCGATTCCATCTAATATGGATGCCAAGTCGTTTATCAATATGAAGTATGATGATTTTATTGGCGAACAGCTTTTAGCATACGAGGAAGCGCAATTGGAAACCAAATATCCGGCTTTCAAAGCATTGATGACTGAATATCACGACGGCGTTTTGTTGTATGAAATCATGAACGATAAGGTGTGGAACAAAGCCTTGAGAGATACACTTGGTTTGCGCACCTATTTCAACGCCAATCGTGAACAATTCCGTTGGGGTGACAGATTGGATGCAGATATTTTTGTGTGTGATTCACGTGATATTGCCATGCAAGTTGTTGCGCTCATTAAGCAAGGAAAAACAGCCAAAGAAGTTTCTGAAATTGCCAATGGCAAATCAGCATTGAATGTGATTTTGCGTTCTCAAAAACTCGAAATCAACAACACGGATTACTTGAAAGGTCGAACTTTTGTGCTTGGGGTAAATGAAATTTATGAACACAAAGGTAAATTCTACGTGGTTGTCAATAAAGAGTCGATTCCCGCAACCAATAAAGAATTAGATGAAACAAGAGGAGCGGTAACAGCTGCCTATCAGCAATATTTAGAACAACAGTGGTTGGAAGAATTGATTGCTAAATATGTGGTTGTCATTAATTCGGATGTACTTTATAATTTAGGTAAATAATAGCCCTTGCGATATCTTGTGCTCGGAATACCACTTTTGATTTTCATTTCGTTGTCTTGTGGCTCCGGAAGCAGAACAGCTTTGGTTTCAGTTGGCGATTATACCTTGTATGAGGATGAAGTAGCGCTAATTTTGGGGACAACTGAATATTCCGACGAAGAGCGAGATGAACTTATTCAATCTTGGATCAACGGTCGAATGGCCATGATGTATTGGGATAGCTTAGGCACCGATGCCCAAAATCTCATTAACATGCAAACTGAAGATTACAAGGCTTCTTTGATTCTTTTTGAGTTGGAGAATTTGTGGATTCAAACCAAGTTGGACACCTTGGTGAAGGATGAGGAATTGGAGCAGTATTATCAAGAGCATATTCAAGAATTTCTTTTGAACGATTATATTGTGAAGCTGCTTTATCTCAAAGTGCCAGCGCTTGCCCCGGATATTGAATTGGTGAGAAAGATGTATGCATTGAAATCACCAAGCGACACAGCTAAGATTACGCAATATGCTAATCAATATGCCACTTCGTTTTATTTCAACCGTGACAATTGGATTTCTTTCGAAGATTTTTTGAAGGAGTTGCCCGTTGACTACATTGACGTTGAACGCTTCGTTACCAATAAAACAAAGCAAGTTTTCGAGGAAAATGGTTTTGTGTTTTTTATTAATATTCTCGATTATAGACTAAAAAACACACCATCACCGTTTATCTATGAAAAAGAACGAATTCGTTCTAGAATTATATTGAATAGAAAGTTGGAGTTGAGGCAAAAAGCCAAAGCTCATTTTGAAAATAAATTGAAGAATAATGAAGATATTGAGTACCATTTTCGCTAGCATTTTTGTATCGCAGTTGATTTTCTCGCAGGTTCAGGTGGTAGACAAAGTTGTCGCTAAAATTGGTGAGAAGGTAATTTTGCTTTCTGACATACAAGCGCAAAAACTTCAAATGATTACTGAAAAACAGGAGGTCAATGCGTCAACTGATTGTGTGATTTTGGAAGAGTTGATGTTCAATTATTTGCTTTTGCACCAAGCGGATTTAGATAGCGTTACTGTAACCGAGCAACAAGTGGAAGCAGAGTTGGAACAGCGTCTGCGTTACTTTGAAGCGCAAATTGGCGGGCGTGACAAGCTCGAGGAGTTTTATGGCAAGTCTGTTTTTCAAATTAAAACAGAGTTTCGGGTTATCATTCGCGACCGCATGATTGCACAAGAAATGGAGCGCAAAATCACAGAGGGCATTTCAATTACACCTCGTGAGGTTCGCGAGTTTTTTGAATCTATTCCGCGCGATTCTTTGCCTTTCATCAATGCGCGCGTGGGCATTCAGCAAATTGTGATTTATCCACAAATTACAGAAGCAGATAAATTGAAAACGAAAAAGCGCTTGGAAGATATTCGCAAGCTAATTGTCAGTGGCGCTTCTACTATCAATTCTGAGGCTGTAAAACATAGTGAGGACCCAGGTTCTCGTGCTCAGGGCGGTTTGATAGAAGGCTACCGCGGACAAATGGTAAAAGAATTTGACGCAATGGCTTTTTCTCTGCAAATTGGTGAAGTTTCGCCCATATTTGAAACGCAATTTGGCTACCACATCATGAAATTGGAAAGTAGAAGAGGCGATGCTTACACTTGTCGTCATGTTCTCTTGATCCCGGAAGTGTCCGATGCTGAATTCGATAAAGCAATTGTCAAAATTGAAGAATGTCATAAAAAAGTAAAAAGTGGTGAACTAAGCTGGGACGAGGCGGTGCGTCAATATTCTAATGATGCTACAACCAAAAACAACAAAGGTCTAGTCACTAATCCTTATACCGGCGAACCCACATGGGATTTTGAGGACCTCAATCAAATTGATCGTCAAATGGCCATTTTGATTGGTGGTTTGAAACCAGGAGATGTTTCTGCTCCGTCGGTTTACGACAATATGATGGAAAGCAAACAAGGTGTGCGAATTGTACGATTGGTTGAGCGTTCTACACCACACCAAGCCAACATGGAGGATGATTATCAAATGATTCAGAATGCAGCCCTCAATAAAAAACGACAAGAAGTTGTTGAAAAATGGGTCAACGAAAAAATAGGAAATGCTTTCATTAGAATTGCTCCAGAGTATTCCAATTGTGATTACATATACAAGTGGATTCGCTTAAATCCTTAATAGAATTATATTTCGTAGTTTTAGCCGATTAAAAAATTTAAACCATGTCAGCAACGCAGCAAATAGATCAATTTACACAGGATTATCAAAGACTTTCAAAGGAAATACATAAAGTAATTGTTGGACAAGACAAGGTGGTTGAAGAAGTATTGATATCCATCTTTTCCAAGGGTCACTGTCTGCTGGTTGGTGTTCCTGGCTTAGCGAAAACACTTTTGGTGAGTACCATTTCTCAATCTTTGGGTTTGAGTTCTAACAGAATTCAGTTTACACCCGACTTGATGCCTTCTGATATCATTGGCTCTGAAATTTTGGATGAGAACAGACAGTTCAAATTTATCAAAGGCCCTATTTTTCATAATATTGTGTTGGCTGATGAAATCAACCGTACTCCACCTAAAACGCAAGCAGCTCTGCTCGAAGCGATGCAGGAAAAATCGGTAACAGCCGCAGGAACAACGTATAAGCTACCAGCACCATTTTTCGTATTGGCCACACAAAACCCGATCGAACAAGAAGGTACGTATCCACTACCTGAAGCGCAATTAGACCGTTTTATGTTCAATGTTTGGGTCGATTATCCAAGTTTTGAAGAGGAAGTGAACATTGTAAAGGCGACTACAGCCAACTTGAATCCACAGGTGAGCGCACAGTTGAATGGAGACGATATTTTGCGTTATCAGAATTTGTTGCGCGAATTGCCTGTAACCGATAATGTTTTGGAATATGCCGTTGGTTTGGTTGCAAAAACTAGAAAAGATGACCCGCGTGCACCTGAGTTGACCAAGAAATACATCGCTTGGGGTGCTGGTCCGCGCGCTTCACAAAATTTGATTATTGCCGCCAAAACTCACGCTGCAATCAAAGGCAAATATGCGCCAGATATTGAAGATGTGCGCGCTGTTGCCATGCCAATCCTTCGCCACAGAATCGTAAGAAATTACCGCGCCGAAGCTGAGGGCTACTCTGTAGATCGCATTATTGCCGAGTTGTTTTAAGGCTGAGCGTTTTCTTTCTTCCCTGCAAAAATCTCGTATTTCCTGAAATCACAAGGCAGACTTCCGTTAAACATTTTGATGGTGCGGTTCGCTTTGAGTCCAACAGCATTGAAAGCATCTTTGTTGGAGGATAAAATCCAACAATTGAATCCAGCCATTTGTTGCTTCATCCAATCGCCCATGTCTTTGTAAAGCGCCTCAACATTTTCACCAATTCTTTCACCGTAGGGTGGATTCGTAATCACAACGCCCGTGTCGCTTGGCTTTTTGAAATCCCTGAAATCGATGATGTTCAATTCAATGTTTCTCGCAAAAGGCATGGTTCGGATGTTTCTTCGGGCTTTGTTGATCATCATTTCGCTGTCATCTGAGGCGTAAATTTTGGCTTCGCAACGTGTTGTTTTTTGGTCGGCTTCTTCAACAGTTTTCTCCCACAATGCTCGGTCGAAGTTGGACAGATGCATAAATGTGTATGATTCTCGCAATTTGCCAGCGGGTGTATTGGTGGCTATCATTGCGGCTTCAATGGCTAAGGTGCCAGAACCACACATCGGGTCGATGAATGCTGATTTCCGATCCCATCCCGACATGTAAATCATGCCTGCAGCCACCACTTCATTCAAGGGCGCCAAACCTGTTTCTTTTCTGTAACCACGCTTGAACAAAGGGTCACCCGAGGTATTGATGGAAACCGTTGCATGGTTATCCAAGATATGCAAATCCAGAACCACATCTGCATTTTTCAAATCCACATCAGGTCGGGAACCGGTACGAGCTCTGAAATCATCCACTATAGCATCCTTGGCCAAAAGCAGAGGGAATTGAGTATTGGGAAAAAGCTTCGAACTGGCAAAACCGCGAATGGCAAATGTTTTTCTGCCATCAAAAAGCTGTGTCCAATTTATTGCGCGGATGTTTTTGTACAATTCCTCCTTGTTTTCAAAACGGAAATGTGTAATTTCTATAAGCACACTGATTCCGCAACGCAATTCATAGTTCAAGCGATAAACGTCTTCCCAAGTTCCTTGTATTTGTGCCCCTCGGTTGATTACATTAACATCCTTGTAACCCAATTCTTGAAGATTTTGCTCCAAGGCGGGTTCTAATCCAAAGACGGTTTTTATGGTAATAGGGAAGCGTTCGTTGCTGTTCAAAATATTCATGGCGCAAAAATACGAATTCAAAGGATGGTAAATTGCATATATTTGTTCTTCACACAAGATTCATTTTCACAGTGGACTTTGGCTCTAATGATGGTTTTTTCTTGATGATAAGTTCTTTTATGCCACACACACACATGTTGGAATTGAACTGAGGTTTTAACACAACTATGTCTTGTTCATAAATTGAGGCCAGACCACATTTCTTAAAAACCCAGGTCGAAAAATTTCTTTAGATTTGTTCATCAATAATTTCTTATGCGGATTTTTTTCAGTGTTGCGTTATTCTTGCTATGCTTTTCAACCAATTACGCCCAACGCGTAGGTTTGGTTTTGAGCGGAGGTGGGGCTGCCGGATTTGCCCATATCGGTGTCCTCAAAGCGCTCGAGGAACGCAACATCCCTATCGATTACATAACGGGCACATCTGCCGGTGCATTGGTAGGCGCTATGTATGCCTGTGGCTTGTCAATTCAACAAATAGAAGCCATCGCAATTTCTGATGAATTTATGCGTATGGCCAATGGAGAGGTTGAACGCAAATATAAATTCCACTTGCGTCGCGAAGATGAGAATGCGTCCATGGTGAATTTATCGTTCAGCAAAGACAGTGTGTTTTTCAAAAGTCTGCCCACTAACCTTGTTACTCCTGCGCTCTTTGATTTTGATATGCTGCGCGTTTTTGGTGTGATTGGGGCATCTCGTTTTCAGAACTTTGACAGTCTTTTTGTGCCCTATCGCTGTGTTGCGTCAGACATAAAGAATAAAAAAGAAGTGATTTTTAGAAACGGTAATCTCAACCATGCTGTGCGTGCTTCGATGACTTTTCCATTTTATATCAATCCCATTACGATAAATGGAGTTTTGATGTTTGATGGAGGACTCTACAACAACTTTCCTGCAGACGTGATGTATTATGATTTTAATCCAGATTATATCATTGGCTCCAATGTTTCGGATAATTCAATCACACCTTTTGAAGATGATTTGATGTCGCAAATGCGTGCCGCTATGGTCCGAGAAACAAAGTTTGAAATACCTTGTGATGCTGGAATTCTGATAAAACACGATATGAGCATTGGTACTTTTGACTTCGATAAAGTTCAAGAAGCCATTCAAATTGGTTATGAAAACACATTAAGACACATCGACTCCATAAAGATGTATGTGCCCCGTGAAGTGGAAATTCAAGAACGCAACGCAAAAAGAGCAGCCTTTTCTAAAAATGTTAAACCACTCAAGATAACAAGCGCCCATGCTTCCTACGAAATAAAGAACGGCGCTCCATTTGTAAATTTCCCGCTCAACAAACGTCTGGCTAAAAAGCCGATGAGTGAAGAAGATTTGAAAAAATACTATTTCCAGCTTTACGGCACACCTCAAATTCGTTATGTGCTGCCTGATGTTGAACTTAAAGACGATTCAACACATCATTTGCGCTTGCAAGTGAAAAAAGCCAAAGACTTTAGTTTGTCTGTTGGCGGACATTTTTCTTCGCGTCCAGTAAACATTGGATATGTAGGACTGACCTATTACCATTTGAATCGTTTTGCCTGGCGCGCCCACGTGGAATCTTACTTCGGTAAATTTTACGGTTCTGGAAAAGTGAGTATGGATTTTCATGTGCCAACGCGCTTTCCTTTTGTAGTTACGCCTTATTTTGTGCTCAACCGCTGGGACTATTTTCGAAGTTTTGCTACCTTCTTTGAGCCCGTGAAACCCTCTTTTTTGATTCAGGAAGAAATGTACTATGGGGCGAGAGTGCGCATTCCACTTTCAATGACCGTTCGCGCTGGTTTGGATTATCGCTACTTTGATTTGAGCGATAGATATTACCAAACCGAAAACTTTACGGCAGCAGACACCGCAGATTTGACCAATTTCTACGGCAACTCGGTGCAGCTTTCGATTGAACATAACTCACTGAATCGCAAGCAATTTGCCTCAGAGGGAAGTCAATTTCATTTGAGAATTCGCTATGTAAAGGGAATCGAGCACACCGTTTCTGGTTCAACAGCCCCAATTCCTTTCGATGAATTTTTCGACCATCAATGGGTCAACGTGCAGATTGAAACTCGAAAATATTTTTCCTCTATCAAACGCTACAAATTTGGCGTACATGCCCTCGGCGCTTTTAATAGCCAGTCCTTGTTTCGAAATTATGTGGTCACTTTACTTTCAATTACAGAGTTTGCCCCCATACCAGACGCAGGCACATTTTTCTTAGCAGAATATCGAACGCCTCAGTACGTTGGTGCAGGAGTCAATCAAATTGTTAGTTTGTTCAATCGTCTTGAATTCAGGTTAGATGCCTATGCATTTCAGCCTTTTATTGTGTTGCGGCGCGACGATGATGGCACTTTCGGCTATTCGCAATACCAACTATTGCCCAAATTTATGGGTTCAGCTTCTTTGATTTTTCAATCGCCCATTGGACCTTTTAGAGCAACACTCAATTATTTTCCAGAACAAACGCAGCCGTTTTCTTTCCTGTTGAGCTATGGTTATGTTTTGTTCAATTCCAGGGCCATTCGATAATGTAACTATTCTAACCCGTTTAACTTATTTGGTTTTCAATTATGAAAACTCATCTTTATCCTTCTCAACTTTTAGTTTTGTTTATAAGCACATTGCTTTCTACGATGGCTTTGGCTGAAGAACGCGTTGATTCAAATTCAGTATATTTTAAATCCAAGATGTTTTTATCTAATGGCAATCACGACTTATACAAATTCGGAAACATCAAACCCCGAGATTTAGAAGATGCGTTTTGCGTTTTTTTGACGGCTGACGACGATCGACTGTCGTATTTTAAGAATTTGGATTTACCAAACGCAACGGTTTTTGCTTTAAAAAGGGAACACAACCTGATGCGCTATGACTGGGGCTGCGAAAGTTTTCGGGATTTTTCGAAGTTCATGATTGTGCGCTACAAGCTGTGGGCTCCAGATTTACAACTCAAAATGGCGGTTCAATGTTTCCATGTTTGGATGAATTATGGTGAGCCCAATTTGGACCAGATGGCCAAAGAGCTACGCACAGCCAATAAGAAACTCAACAAACAATGGGAAAAACGTTTTTTGGTGTTTACCACTTATGCCAATAATGAACATTTAAGGGGAAAAAGCAAAAGAGAATATCAACGTTTTTTAAGGAAATCTCGGGCTTGATCACTGTAAAATCCTCCCTGTTCGGCAATTCGAGTTGCTAAACGTTCTGCTTCTGAATACCTGTTGAGCTTGTAAAAGCATTTAAACCTGTACCATTCAGCTTCTTCATCAAAATTGGCATAGGGAGATTTCTTCAAGTGCTCCAAGTATTCCAAACTTTCTTGATAGCGCTTGAGTTGAAACATACAATAGGCACCGTAAAACAAACCGTTTTCGTCTGTAGGATAATGTTTTAGAATTACGTTGAATCTCAAAAGTGCTTCCTTGAATTTATTTTGTTGCATCAAAAATGCTGTTTCCTCGAGATATACATTATAAGGAATGTCAACTTCTGACAATATTGGGGTCAAAGGATCTGGCTTTACATCCGAATTGACAACATCTGCTCGCGCTCCTGTTAAGTTCGGTTCTGTTTTGATGGTGTTTTTGGCTCTGATTTCACTGAAATCAATGAAAATATAATTCGCCAAAGCAGTTTCTTTTGTCTTTGGTTTTTTGATGGCTGTTTCTTTGGCCCTGATTTGGATGAGTTCAGCTGTTTTCACTTCCATTCGCGCTGGCACATCTTGAACATTTGGGTTTGTCGGATTCCCTCCCGACACAGTTGCATGGTTTACAGAAACGTTTGTTTTCGTGTTTTTTTGTGGAGCAAGAACAGCAAATCGTTCCTCATCTATTGAGCCTGCTGATTCTAATGATATAATATTGTCATCTTCAATTGGCCTGTTTTCATCTGCGAGCAAAACTGAAGCGCCATTTTGGTCGGAAAGCACCACAGTTCCATCCTCATTTTTGGTGATCAAGGGTATGGCAATAAGCGCAACAAAAACCAATGACCACATGCCTAAAAACCAGGATTCAAATCCATTGGTAGATTTTGGAGATGCATAATTTTGCATTTTTTGATCCATCGCTTGCATTCCCGAGGTGTTCAATGTCTCTTGAGTAAATCCCGCTAGTGCCTCAGCTTCAAATGGAGTTAAATCGATAAGTTTAGACGCAAGGCTATGATTTGAATTTTCTTCGCCTTGTATAGCAGCGTCTGTTTCTCGCCTACTCAGCGTAGATTTTCCACCAAATATATTATCAACAAGCTTATTTTCCATTACACATGTTTTGTAGGAGTATTTTCAAATTTCTTTTAGCATTTTGAATATAGCTTTTCACTTTATTCAATTCCCAATGCGTTTCTTGGGCAATCTGGACATAACTTTTTTCTTGCTTGTAAAACAAATCAAGAGAAAGGCGTTGTTCTTCTTTCAAAGCTTTCATGGCTTCAACTAGATTAACTTCAAAGCAGTCAATATTTATAGCATCCTGTTCCGATTGCTCAACAGGGACATGTATGTTCTCATTCAACTCAAATTCAGGGTTTTTTCTAGTTTTTCTCAAGAGCATCAGACATTCGTTTCTCGTCAATTGATAAAGCCAAGATTTGAAGTAGGTAATCGTGTGCTGCTGTACCTTAGTTCCTATGTTTTGAAATATTTGCATCGTAAGGTCTTCACAGTCCTGCTTGTTTTTAATGATTTTTAGGCAAACACCAAATACCAAGTGTCCATATCTGGCATACAATTCCCCTATGATTTGTTGATTTTGATTCCGTTTATATTCCGCAATCAAATCGTCATCTGTATATTGGTTATATTTGTGGTTTGGCAACAATGTTGTTGTTTTTAAATATTTAGATGCAAATTAATCAATATTCCATAAATATATTTGGAATTATTTTAAAGATGATGAGAAAAATTGGTGTATTTACTTCTGGTGGCGATTCTCCTGGTATGAATGCTGCTATTCGCGCGGTGGTTCGAACTGCACTATATAAAAAGGTTTCGGTCGTTGGCATATTAAATGGTTATCAAGGCATGATAGATGGTTTGATGCATGAGTTGTCGTTTTCCGATGTCGGTAATATTATTCAACGGGGCGGTACTTTTTTAGGAAGTGCTAGAAGTAAAGATTTTCTAAGCGCTGAAGGACGAGCAGTGGCATATAATAATCTGAAAAGAATGGAAATTGATGGGCTAATTGTTATAGGTGGTGACGGGTCATACAAAGGTGCTCTGACTTTTCAGAATGAATATGGAATTCCAATAAACGGATTACCTGGCACTATTGATAATGATATTTTTGGTACTGACGCCACTATAGGTTTTGATACGGCGCTGAATACTGTTGTAGAAGCCGTTGATAAAATTAGAGATACGGCTTCCTCGCATCATCGTGTGTTTTTTGTGGAAGTTATGGGCAGACATACGGGATTCATTGGTTTAGATGCCGGCATCGCTATTGGCGCAGAAATGGCGCTCATTCCTGAAGAACTCACAGATATTGATTCCATCGTAGTCTATTTGAAACGGATTCGAGGTCAAAAGAAGTCATCCATTATTTTGGTGTCAGAGGGTGATGATGCTGGTGGCGCTATTGATATTATGAATAAGGTAAAAGCGCAATTGGCTGATTTTGATGTGCGCGCATCTGTATTAGGGCATATGCAGCGTGGCGGTAATCCATCCGCCTATGACCGTATCTTGGCGAGTCGTTTAGGGGTTAAGGCAACGGAGGATCTTATAAAAGGCACCTACGGTTGTGCCTATGGTGTTAAAGGAAATGATGTGATATCGCTTCCTTTTGATTTAGCAATTGCTCAGAACAACCCAATTGATACAAGTAAACTCCGGGTTATTGAAATTTTATCTCATTGTTAATACTTAGCAATAAACAACTTACAATTCCCACAAAACTTTTTTCAAAAAAAATATGAAAAGGGCGTTGTTAGTAAAGAAAGAGTACGTATCTTTGCACCCGCTTTTCGAGGGAGTTTTTAGTGAAAAATTTTATGGAGAGCGTTGGTGGTTGTGGAATGGGGTCTCAAAATTTTTTTTATTTTTTTGTTGAGCGAAAGAAAAAGAGAGTATCTTTGCACCCCGAATTAGAGGATTAGGAAATTAGTTTTGGTATTTGAGAAGGTATTAGGACATCGAAAGAGTTCTTTGAAATATTAAGGAATAAGGAAAAAGCGTAGCAAAGAATAAACGAACATAAATCTCGTTTCAATTATTGAAACAGGAAATAACTTAAAGTTATTATACAACGGAGAGTTTGATCCTGGCTCAGGATGAACGCTAGCGGCAGGCCTAACACATGCAAGTCGAGGGGCAGCACAGAAGAAGTTTACTTCTTGGGTGGCGACCGGC
>Ga0169931_10000086_pt1 | contig 131963 bp, 166 predicted proteins | sample Kivu_15m_20L_FD_129675 | JGI IMG/M metagenome (GOLD analysis project Ga0169931, IMG submission 129675) | Freshwater microbial communities from Lake Kivu, Western Province, Rwanda to study Microbial Dark Matter (Phase II) - Kivu_15m_20L... | ecosystem: Environmental > Aquatic > Freshwater >... | reverse complement strand
TTTTTTTTTTTTTTTTTGTTTTTTTGGCTCTTGTTTTGGGTTTTTTTTGGGGTTTTGTGGGGGGGTTTGGGGGGGGGGGTAAAAACAAAGCCGCGACTAGCGGCCTTGTTTGTAACCGCGACCTAGAGTACGCTTTAGTATATCAAATATGTTCGCATGAATCATGTGCGGCCACATCAAAACAGTCTTCAATAGATGTTCCAAGTAGTAGGAGATACAGGGGAGCGAGGTCCGGGGAGGATGGCTTTGTGAAGCGCTGTTCTATGCGCTGAAAAATAAGGTTTCCAGTACCATTTGTTTTTAACCAGGCCATATTCATGCTTAGCTGCAGATCGCGGTCAGCGTATTCTATATTGTGGTTCATTGGTATTGTAGTACCTCTGGGCTAGAATACCAGTGTGCCCAGCCGCCTTCAGCTACTACCGAATCCATATCAGGCATCACCCCTAACTTTCTGCGGTCTGCTGGTTGCCTGAGAAGCCCATATCTCTCACAAAGAATGCCTGTTTCTGTTCCGACGTAGTTCACAGCTTTTTGTGAGTTTAGCCAATACTTACTAAATCTCCATAGAAAATCAAGAGGGAGTTCTTTGATTTTCATGGTTATAAGAAGAACGCGCTACCGTTGTCACCGTACGGGTCAATAGCTTCGTATATACCAGCAGCGCTGTCTGCTGCTATATCAGGATCTTGCGAGGTTTTCTTTCTACGCTTGCTCGCTTTTTCTTCAAATAATCGCAGCTGCTTTATTTTTTGCCTCTCACACCGGGCGGTGTCGAGGTGGCACCATCTTTTCCAATTCACATAATGGGCATAACCCATTTGTGGGACGAAGCGAATGATAGGCACAGGTTGGCCTGCTTGAGGCGCTATACTATGCCCGCATTTACGGCACCCACCAGTCTTGCTGTTGGTAGGAGCAATAAAACCAGGCGTGTTCATATCGGCATCAGATGCCCAGCAGCGGAACTCGGCGGTCTCTTCATGACCGCTGATACCAGCCGGAAACACATCTATGCCTGTCAGCTTCTTATATGTCTCGTGTGTGGGGTATAATCGAGCTATTGGCACCACCTGGGTTACGGTTTTTCCGTCTTGTCGGCGAGCAAGCCCCCCGCTCCCGTCTGATATCCACCTCACGACGAAAACCGCGGAGCCCCAACCAGCTACGTGAAATTCTTTTCCTATCCACGCGTGGGTTTCTAGGGTCATCGGTTACTCTAGCCGACCGAGCAGTACAACCTGTAGCATAATCTGGATATCTTCAGGGTTTACCATGCCCTTGATATCTGGAGCTGTGGGCTCATCACGCTCGACGGCGAGCACGCTGTCCATAACCGCGCCGTCGTCGTCGACCTCTTTTGCTATTTCGTCAACGGTCATGCCTAGGGCCTTGGACAAGATTGCGCGCTCTTGTTGTTTTGTCAACTTGTTGTTCTGGCTCACAACACACCTCTAGTTAGGGTTGATGGAAAGAGTTGCGATTCAAATATCTTATGCCGTATTCGCTTAATTGTTTTGTCACATTTAAACATTATCCTAAATGATAGGGAGTGATCTGATCACAAAGAATCAAATTATGAATGCCATCAACTTTTACATATTTGCTAAGACGGCCGCCTCCGAATACCTGACCCAAGGTAAGGTTCTTAGCGAAAGTATTGCTAAGCTGGCGGATAAGAACAATCTGTCCCAGATGCAGATTCAGCGTGTTTTAGAGATGGCAAACCACGAAGTAAATGAGACGCTGCGCAAGACCGCGTCCGATAAATCGTTTACTTTTGCCGTGGCTAAGCTCGAAGATGTGCTGGCGCATCTACAAACCCCCAGCTCAAGTGGCGTTGCGCACGAGAAAGTAGCGCAGACAATAGAGGCGTTTAATAGAGGCTACGGTGAGGCGGATCTAGAAAAGACGGCCGCTGATATGGCCGACGCCTATGGTCACAAGGATCTGATAAATGGGTTGGAGCTAAAGGCCCTTTCTAAAACAGCCGGCGCAAAGATTGATGCGGCTATTGGTAGAGCGGAATCAGAAAGAGTCGGCGCTTTGGATAAGCTGGCTGTAGAATTACGTCAGCTTGTTTCTGATATGAAGCAGTTTATCGCCTATGATGGCGGCGATTTAGCTTCTCTTCATAAATGCGCCCTGGCTATAGAACCCGGGTCTGTAGACAGCTGGAACATGCTTTTTGGTGCTTTGGAAACAGAATTGAAGAAACTAGGGCATCCTTTCACAGGCCCCCTTGCTTCAAAAAGTAGACTAGCTGTTGATTATGATGGCAGACACACTCCGGTAAAGGGCCCGTCTGTAACGGTCATTAACGGGGCCGCGCCTATAATCAAAAGAGTAAAGCAGGTACACGAGACGATATCCAAGACAGTCCGCGCCTCTGATAGGAAGCGTGACCTGGATAACTTCAAAGACCTGGTTACGTTAAAGACCCGGTCGCTAAAAGATAACGCAGAGGTCCGCGCGTATATCGGCTCCTTGAAGAAAATGGCCCACGCTAGTATACCTGAGATAACGAAGCTAGCGGAAGAATCCGCAGGCTTAACAAAAAAAGACCGCGCAAAGGTTGTAGGTAGTGTTGCCGCAGGTGAAGGACTAAATTTTGTATCTAGGGCGGCTTTAAAATCAGCCGGTGAAAACCTTCTACATAACTACGTTCCAGCTGCGCACGCTAATAAAACAATGAATAACCTGCCGCAGTATCTAAGAGGAAAAGTATAATGACTAAATTCGTTTCAGATTATGCCGGTGTATATGGCGGCGAGCTCTCCAGTGCGGAGGGCGAGGAGCTGGGTAAGTTTGCCTCAGCACTGCTGTTAGCTAAAACAAAGAATGACTCGGCTGCGATTCAGTCATTAATAAAACAAGCAGTCTCAGAAATAGATAATGAGGATGATTTTGAGGCGCTGCTAGGCGTATTAGATTGGATTGAAAAAGAGGCCCAAATCGCCCCGCCTTCCAGAAGCAACACACTAGGAAACGTGCTCGCGGCCATCGGGGCAGCCGGGGCATTGGCCGGTCCAGTAGCTAAAGGCGTTCAACTAATGCGCAGACAGAATCAGTTAACTGCCTCTATGACGCAGATTCTACAAGACTACCCTAGTCTCAAGAATGACCCCAACACACCTAGATATTTTAGGCTGCTCAAAGACTTTGCCCCAGACATAGCGGCGAACCCTCTTGTAGCAGGTAATGTTATGAATAGCTTTAGTAGACTAGGGCCAGCGTCCATAACCCCTCAAGTAATAAATGAGCTCTTAGGTCTACAGGGGCGGTCTGCTCAGAACCTATCTGATTCTATAAGTTCCATAGCTCAACCGGCTAGTCGCGCTGCGGAGATTGTACTGAATAGAGCACAGACCACAGAAAAACATCGATACGATCAGCAGATGAATGAGTACACGCTGCGAAGAAAGCAAGAGCTTGACGATGCTAGCTACGCTGCGCGTGAAGAGGCTAAGAGTAAGAGAAAGAACCGTGCTCCGTGACATCGCACTCTGTTACGTATGCGGATTCACGAGTACGTGTCTCTTCAACAGGCTCCACAGACCGCGATCCTAGAATAACTGGTGATAATACCAGAGCACGCTCCGAAATGCGTAAAGTACAATCATCAAAGACAACCCCGGTTCATGGGTCGTTAATAGCCACAGCGATGTTAAAAACTGCTGGGGGCTGGGTTGATACAGCTTCTCGCATGATGGGAGATGCCCACGACTCAGCTTCGCGTATAGGCATTATACCTGCAACACGTCAGTTCGTTTCTCTAGCCGGCGGAGTGCGCCCTGCGGCCAGCATAATGGCGAGGTCCCTGCCGGCGAAACTTCGCCTGGCGGGGCGTGTTGCTAGAAAAAAACTCATGCTTCAGAAAATATTCAAGCCCAAATGATTGAAAAATTTGTATCGCTAGAATCCATGGGGGCCCAATGGGGGTCTGTATATACACATATACATAGCCGCACCATGGAGAAGGTAGCGTCCGCGTATGTGCCTGAAGGGCTTATGTCGGTAATAGAGAGTATAAAACCCAGGCCTGAGGGACGGTACGTGCTCATAAACGCGTTGGGCGCGTACGAGATTTGGGGATCGAATGCCAACGGGGATGCTTTTCCTGAGTGGGGCTTAAAAAGCCTTCCGCCGCCAAAAGACGTCATTACACTCATTGACACTAAAGTAAAAGAGAAGTTACCTGATTTTTGTATCCCTACTACCGGATCATATGGGGCGCCGACGTTCACTACAACAGCTAAGGTTTACGTCAATCACGTAAACAAAGACCCGCTTATAGCTTGCGGCGACGTTATTGCTCAGGCCTACAATGATCGGATGCATCGAGTCGAGCTCATCTTATTTGTGTACAAAGATAGAGCACCGGACATCGTTCAGATGATTGACGATGGTGCAGCTATACCGTGGTCAATGGGTGCCCGCCTCAAATTTGACGTATGTGGTGTGTGCTCTAACATAGCACGCAGCCGCTCTGAATACTGCCCACACCTAGCAACCCAGCTACGCCAGGTTCTTCCTGATGGAAGAAAAGTCTTCTCGTATAACTACTTCCCTGTATTTTTTGACATATCAAAAGTAGGCGTACCAGCAGACAAGAGCGCTTGGATGCTAAGAAAAGTAGCCTCCGCCGGTGTTGCCAAACAGGCTACAATAGAAAAAAGAGAGGTCGTTAAGGAAAAGCCGGCTAACCTAGGCCCGGCCCCGGTTGATCCCAGACTACTCTCGTTTATTCAATCAAAAGCCCCACAAGCTCTTTGTGATGAGAATAGCCTGCCCGATCCGCAGCTCAGAAACCTGGCAAAAACACATGGCCCAGGAGAGCTGCTCCGTACTATGCTAATGCTGGGCATGCTGCCTACAGCTAAAGAAGTAGATGTTATAGCAGACAAGAATCCGGAAAACATTCCGGATAAACTTGATCTTGTCAATCCTAATCGCAAACTTATAGTAATTCTAGGACCCTCGGTTCCTGATAGGTCTTTACTGGACCCGCACTTTAGTAAAAGAGCGTTCAGGAACAATAAGGTGTCTAGACTTACGAAGTCTGCCTGCAGCCATAAGTTTGCTGAAGTGCTTAGTAGGGTAGATTTCAATGCCCTCACACATATGCTAGAAACAAATCCGACAATCCGCCTTACTGTCGACAGCACAGCGCTGGAGTCGTCGTTGATTAAATCTGCAGAAACAAGGAGCCCGGTGTGGCTTCCTTTCATTGTTTGTTCACATTTTTTACGGAGTAATTACCTATGTTAAACGTCGAGGCTTTATTTGCTCAGCTGAGCAAAAACTCTGGCGCGGAAGCAACTGCTGAAGTCGAGAAAGTAGCCTCGGCAGCTCCCGCTACAGAAGTGAAACAAGAAGACGGGTCGATCGAAAAGCTAGCCAGCGAGCTCTATGCTGGTGGACAGCTCTTCGCCGAAGGCTTTGCCGACCGTCTGATCGAGAAGCTGGCCGGTTCTGGCGTTCCAGCGGCTGGTGGTGGTATGCACCGCGAGAGCAAGTGGCAATCAGTCGCTCGCAAAATTGATAACCTCAACAGCCACAAGGGTGTTGGAGACAACTCGTCCGTTCGCGCGGAAGCTGAGGCCATCTCTGGCGCTAAGGGCGTAGTCAACAAAGCCAAACCGCTAACCTAATACAGGAGTACATACACATGGCATCGCTAGCAGAAACATTTGAATTAGTAAAGCAGGCCGAGTTTGAATCAAAGCTCGCCTCGCTTCAAGAAGCCTGGGGAGAAGACGATGTTCGCGTCGAGCTTCTGGACGAGGCTTTCGACCTCGTTAAGCAGGCCCAGGAAGCCGGCCAGTTGCCGCAGATGGACGATTCGCAGCTACTGGATCTCGGCGTAGCTATGGTAGAGGACGCGCTCGAAGGGCTGGAGACAGAGGACGCCGCCGGTGAGGGCGCGGCCGATGCCTCGACAGCTGATGAAGGCGCTATGGATAAGCAGGCCGCTGCCGAACTTGGACAGGCCGCTGGAGAGCTTCTAGCTGAGCTGGGCCTCACCAAAGAAGCTCTAGAAAATATGCCGGAAGCGGAGGCGGAAGAGCTGGGACGTCTTGTTGCCCAGGAACTCGTCTCCAGACAAGGTTGATTCTTAGGAGGTAGTCATGCTGTACTCTGATTTAGAGGCGTTGATAAAAGCAGCTTCTGCTAAAGAAGAGATTGAAAAAACAGCCTCTGAAGAAGCCGCCGAAGAGGCGCAGTCCGTAGATGCGCTTATAGCCGAAATCGATAAAGAAATTGAAGGATCTATGGAGAAACGCGCAAGCAAAGTAGCCATAGCCAAAGTATTAGCCGCATTAGATATATTAGCGTAAGATGGGATTGACTAAGACAGCTTATCTTTTGTTGCAGGCTAGGAACACCTTAGCTCGCCTTCAGTCTGATATAGTGAAGACTAGTGCAGAACTGGTTCAGCTAAATGCAGCGCATAAGGCAGCTAAGGATGTTTTGGAGCTTGTAGCGGAGGGGCTGATCGATCCTGTCGATGCACTAGATAAGTTAGCAGAGTTTCAGGCCGCGCCCGAAAAGGCTCAGCTAATAAAACAAGCCGCTGCATTATCTGGATATAACGAATCTTATACTATAGGCTCCGTAACAGACCTGGGATCTTCGCGCGAGGATTCCGGGTCGGCCTCTTCTCCGGAAGACGCTTTAGCTTCTCGCGTAAAACTGATTATTGAGGATAATTAAATATGGTTCGTAAAACACAAGGTAATGTCACTGTTAACAGCAAGCTTTCTGCTGTAAATATCCAGAAAGTAGCTTTGGCTACTACGGATGTGTACGCGGAAGGCGCCCCCATCGTGATCGACGCGACCAGCGGCGGCGCTGCTGCTCCTGCGACGGCTGCTACATTTAGCCCGGCGGCCGTTACGGTGCGCCCGGTATTTCTTAACTGGGTGGACTCGACACGCTCGGACGTTTCGTTCATCCAACGCGACCCGATAGACCCGACTGCGCCTAGCGTTAATGTCGCTAGCGGCGGTCTCGCGGTAATCGTTGGTAACGGCGTCGACATTGGTTTGCCGGCCTCGATGTGGGGCGTGGGTAAGGCAGCGGCCGGCGTGCTACCCGCCATCGGTTCGGTTGTCGCGGTGTCGACAGACGGTGCTAAGTGGCGCGGTCTATCGCCGGCACCGAATCGTAAGTACCACGGGATTGTTTACCGCCACTACAATGGCCGTGCGCACTTCCTGTTTAATTCGGTACCTACCGTCGTCGTCGCGTCTTGATTTTTCAAGGGCGCTCTAACGGGCGCCCTTCTGTATTGTCATTCTAGGTTTATTTGGAAATCAAAAAGGAATTACCACATGAAGATTGATGCAAGTGAGTTTAATTCGCTTTTTGGTGAGGCCCTGAACCGAGGTGGCGAAGCTCTTGAGAAGGTTGGTGAAGTCACTGGCCTCTATATCCAAGATAAACTTCGCGAGAATTCTTTCTGCCGAAAGATTCTACCTCCTCAGACCGTCACCGAAGCTGAACTAACGAGAAACGTTTCTGACGAAGGTCTGTCGTACATCGACGACATCGAGCCGGATTCGTTAGCCATGCGCCTTAACTGGCGTGGCGAGCCTGAGAAGACCTATATCCAGGCAAAGAGATACGAGATCCGTATGGGTACCGTGTCTTCGGACAAGTTCCAAAAGTCTGAGCAGGAACTTCGTTCGTACCGTATGCCGCTGACTAAGGTCATCGAGCAGAACACGGTTAAGGACATCCAGGAGCAGGTCGACAAGACCTTCATGGATCACGTCAAGGTCGCTCTGATGCTCGCTACCCGCGTGCGCATGAATGACCTGGTGGATCGCGGCCTGGTTGTGAACGCCTCTAACGGCGTCTTTAGCTTACCCACATTAACCGGTTCTGGTACAGGTAAGAACTTCGCTTCAAAAGAGCAGTTCGCCTCGTACCTGTACTCAAAAAAGGTGGCGGATAAAGAAGCGCTCGGCGGCTTGCAGACCGACACGTACAATGCTTGGGAAACTTCTGCCCCTGTGAACGCTAACCTGGCGACAGCGCAGTTCTCGAACATTATCCTCTCGCAGGAGACATCGTTCACAAGAACCGCGCTGCGTGACGCCATCAAGATTCAATCTGCTCGTGAGATGAAGGCGCGAGTCTTCTTGCTCCACGAGTACGATTGGAACGATACTGTCGGCTGGATGGATTCTGAAGCAGGTCTCCAGATAACCGGAGAGATCGTGCGCGACGGTTACAAGTACACCACTGTCGGTGGGTACACATTTGTGACCACTGTCCGCGATAATCCCGATATCGTGCAGCCTGGTCAGATCTTCACCTTCCCGGCCCCGGAATTCCTGGGCCGCTACCTGATCCTAGAGAACACTAAGTTCTGGATCAATAAGGTAGGCCGCATGATCGAAATGGAAGCTTGGGAAGATTGCGGTGTGGGTTTCGGTAACATCAAGGGTGTTGGTCTACTGCTTCTGCAGAACGCCAGCATCACGCTGCCGAACATTTGGCAGGACACGCAGAATGATACCATTAACCACAACAGCGTCATTGGTAACGTCGGTACGTTCCGCCTAACCAACCGCCCGTTGGAGAGCGGAAAGCTTCCGTCAACGTCGCCGGTTGCTTGATCTTTAGCTAGTTTTCATGGAGGCCCAGGGTATAATTAAATATCCTGGGCCTTTTTACTGGAGCTATCATGAAAAGAGTATTCTGGTTTGGACCTTATGTTTTTACAAAGTGCCGCGGCGGTATACAGCCTGGCCGTGATCGTATTGTTCAGGACAGTGTGGCGGCGACGTTCTCGTCTAGCGCCCTGGAGCACATGGTCATTGCTAATCCAAATACCTCGGAGGTCGAGCACGTAGGCTCTGCCGTGGATTTGGATACCTTTATCCACAAGTACCCGCACTTCAAGCGTCCGCTAGCCAAAGCAACAGGTATCTCTGTTGTGGCTACGTTAGGTAATATTGTTAAGATAGAGGTGCGGGAAGAACTTACAGAAGAACAAAAACAGCAACAGGCTGTTCTGGATGTGATACTGGCTGACGAAGCGCCTGTACCGCAGGTCGCCGCTAATACTGAGACGCCGCCGACAGAGGTTGTAGAAGCGAGCGACAGTAAAAAGCCGCGTGGGCGCCCTAAGAAAACTGAATGAGCATACCCACGTCCCAATCTGATTTTGTATATAATGTACCGTTAAAGATGGTGCAGCAGGTTCGTCTGTTGTTACAGGATTATGTACAAACAAACGAGCTTTTTGATGGACAAGAAGTGACGGATGAAACCATTGCTCGGTTCATAGTAGATACATTAGATGATTGGAACAGTGCTCCTCCTATGTTATCATACATGTTAGATTTTGACATGTTGATGACAGTTCCTAAATTTCAAGGTCCACGAAGGTGGCTCACGGATATGGCTGCTGGCAGAGTCTTGCGTATGTTGATCATAAAACGAGCAAAGCAGGACATACCTTTTACAGCCGGTAACGTAAACGTTCAGCCTAATGCTGTCTGGAGAAACCTTGAAGCCATATACCAGACAATCAAGGCCGAGTACGATTCGAACAAGATGCAGTTCAAGGTAGCTGAGAATATGAACGGTGCTTATACTGTATCTCACACAGAAATGTGGGACGGTATGGTGAACGATATCGATGGATACTAAAGCCCTAGCAGAAGCTTTCGCTGCGGGATATGCCGCGGCCGAAAAAGAACGGACACCCGCTCTGCCTGAAGTAAAAAATACAGGCCTGGCTGAACCGGAGCTATTTGCTGCTAGATCCTCTATGGGGCTGCAGCAAAGCGTAGCTGGCGGAATAGCTGCCGCTATTATAAGCGGTCTGGTTGGTCTAGGTTTAGGCGCTATCATAGGCTTGCCCGTGCAAGGAGCCGCTGCTGGAGCTGGGCTGGGGGCTGCCTTGGGAATACCGCTAGGAGCCGCCCGCGGCCAGCTGGCTGCGGATAAGAAACATCTATCATCTAAGAACATAGAGGCGCGTAACCCAGTTCCTGTTAAGGAGTTGCTCCTTAATCCAGGTCTGAGCGCCGCTCTTGCTAGAACATCCTACACCACGTTACGGAGAAAGACATGAGGTTTCAGGAAGCGTTTATGGACGAGCTAGCCAAGCTGGCCTATGAAACAGACGAGGACAGATCCAGCCGCCTTAAGCGTAACTACAAGGCCCTAGGCGGCGCTATTGGTTCTGTGGGCGGGTTTGCTGCTGGAGCCATGGAAGGTAAGTCGACCGCTGGTCGGCTTGCTAAGGGTGTAGCTGGTGGGTTTGCTGGCGGGGCCGCCGGCAGATTTGTAGGAAAGCGCGTAGGCCGCGGGGTAGGCACCGCTGCACAGCTCAGCGAGAGCAACTACTCGCCGCATAAAGAGCAAGATTAAAGCAGGCTGCGCCTGTGACCTCCCTGCGCCTAACCAACATCGTTATCGCCCAGCAGACCGCACATACCCAAATAATAGGTTGGCGGTTGCTGGGTATTCCTTCTGAGAGTATTGGCGCAACTGTTAGGATATACCGATCTACCGTAGATCATGACGGGTTTGTTTTAGTAGCCGCCGTCCCCGCAGATACAGGGTATTATCTAGATACCGCGGTAAACACATCCGATAGATGGATAGTGCAGTATTATCGACTTGAGGTGGTTGATAATTCTGGTGACGCGTTTACGCACGGCCCGGTTCGTATCAACTACGAAATAGACGCGGTGTCCATGGCGTTGCTAAAAGCAACTAATACCGCCGTCAAACTGGGAGGTGATCCGATACTTGTGTATCAAAGAAAATCGGACCCGTCTCCTCGGTGCTCTGTTTGCTGGGATTCGGTGTTAAGGAAAACAACGGATTCTAGATGCCTTTCTTGTTTTAACACCGGGTATGCTGGTGGCTATTTTAACCCTATACTAACACTTAGTGTGGTTGCTCCAGTAACAAAAGCTAACGCCCCGTCAGACACCAACAGGCAATCAGCCACGACCATAGGATTGTTATCAAATTACCCTATCCTACGTCCCAAGGACCTGATCTGCGCTCTAGAGACAGGTAAACGATACCGCGTCGTGTCTATTCAGCCCACTGAAAAAGGCCGTATGTTAGTGAATCAAAATGCGGTATTAGAGGAACTAAACCCGGAAGATATAGAGCATAACATACCTATAATAGACTTATCTACGTTAGCGCCTCTGTTGGTAAGACCCACAGTTGCTAGACGTTTAATCACATACCAGGCCGCAGATAATGTGATCAAGTCAGTTAGAATTTGAATTAGTTACGCACAACAACACACTTAGTTATTAGGAGATAATCATGCAAACATCTGAAGAACGTTTCTTAGCCTCGCTTCGCTCGCTTGGCATGCCGCCTACTCCGGAAGTCATAAAAGAGGCTGCGACAGAGGCGACGGAAGAATCCGTGGTTGAGGAAAAAGAAGAGGCCGTGGCGCCCGTTGTCGAAGAGGACGCGGTTGTCAAGGTTGCTAATATGCCGTTGTCGCAGCTAATGGAAGACCCGAACTTCCTGCGCGGTATTTCGGACCGTATAGCGCAGCGCGGGTACGAAATTGAAGCGGCCGTAGGTCGCTACCTGATGACTGAATGAGTTTAGGGCTAGCTAGCTTTGGGTCGATAGACGACGTTGTAACAAATCCGCTTATATACCCAAGGCGGATTTTGATACAGGTTTTAGAGTCTTTGTTCTCACAGCCAGCCCTATTTGATTTTGCAGGAGCGCCACAAAACCCGTTTCTGTACGTATCTGAAAACTCAGACACCGCCCGCCAAAGCCGCCTAGTTATAGCAGACTCGTTCTCGGACGAGCTAAAAAAACCAGACTCACGTCCTACGATCATAGTTTCTAGGGGCGCGTTTCAGTTTAATAATCTAGCTGTGGGTAATAAGCAAGACAACTTTACTCATAAGAAGTTGGTGCACATCAGTGCCACGGCAAAAGGCCTAGGAACAGACGATCGCACTAGAGTGCCGTATATGGACCTCACCACAATGGGGCTATCTGTAACGTGCTACTCAAGAAGAGACACAGAAGTGGATCAGCTTGTGTGGTTAGTGGGTGGTGGAATCAAAATATTTCGTCAAATGATCAGAGACGGAGCAAGAATTCATAAGATATCTACTGTCTCTATAGGGCCTGTGGTGCCTATTAAAACAGATTCCCAGATAGAGCTATTCAGTGCTAGAGTAGACCTCATTGTTGATCAGACGATAACGTGGGTGCTGCAGACCACTGCGTCTCCGGGAAATATCGCCGCCGGATTAAACAATCTTTCAGGATACAATTATCCTAGAACAATTTCGCAGACAAGCCCGTATCATATTACGGTGTTGCCTGTGCAGGTTACAGAGTCTCCGGCACTGGAGAATCGCTGGCTAGGAAACTACTAAGGATTTTCTATGGCTTCAAATAATCTACGCCCCGACCTACGAATAACCCAAGTATTCACGCCAGTGACTCCGGTAGTGCCTCCCTCGGAGCTGCCGGTGCTGCTGATAGGCCTGAATAGGCACTACGAGTTCCAAACAAAAGCCGATCTATTATCGTGGAACGCTAACTCCGCGGCGATAGACGTTGCCTTTCCCGGGTGGCTAGGCGGAACTATCGATCCCATAACTAGCACGGACACAACCCTGATTCCTAAGGTACATGTTCGTAATACACTAGGTACGGCAGAGCTGGACGGCGTAACTTTTGATCTTGTTTCGCAGCCGCCCACATTTGATATAGCTAGCGGGGCTAGCGCCACATTCACCGTAGGTTCTGGTGCCGCGGGCGCTTTCCAGGCAAACACCTCTAGCCCTGTGGTCGGTACGTTCAGCGACGACTCGGCTAATTTCATATCAAGCGGCGTAGCTGATGGGACTGAGCTTTATGTTGACAATACAGCAACATATGTTGTCGACACAAACGGCCTAGTGTCAGAATCGGCCCTAACTGTTCGCCGAAAAGACAAAGGCCCGAGAACCGCCGGCGCCTCTGAGGTATCTAAATACACGATATATCCTGAAGACAGTAACGGTATACGTCGGCTAGTATCACACAGCGACAGCTTTGCGGCGTTGGGCGGCTTCACCAGCGCCACGAAAGTGAACGATATTGTTCGCGTAGATAACTGGAACATACTATATTCCGGAGATGGGGTTGTGTACGACGCCACGGGCGCCAGCGCCGGAACTACGGTGTCTGGGCACGTCGTGGTAGCTACAGAACGCGTCGTTACATACCCGTCACCGATAACCTTCGCTTTGTACGGCAACGCAGCGGGCGGTGGTGTGGTGTTCTTGCGCAACAGCGCCAATGAGCTGTACCCCGCGTTCTACGGCATCACCGGAACAAGCAGCAGCACAACGCAGGTGGTCAAAAACTTCGCTGCGTCCACATTGCCGGAAGCGCAGGCTGAGCAGAACGGCGCGGTCTTCTATGCGCGCACGCTAGACCCTATCGTAGGTGTCTCTACGACAGGTGCCTACACGGCCGCTGATGGCTCTGGCCGCCGCGTGTTCTATGATACATCGCTCGCATCGCTGTCGCCTGTGTCAGCAGGTAGCTACATCGCCATCAAAGGAACAGACGGCATATATCGACCGACGTTCGTTGTTTCGAGCCCGGGTGACGATCTGATCGGCTCTGAGGCAACGGACACTAACGCACGCGTCCGTGTCACGCCCTTTGTTCGCGCTGAGGTTCCGGCAGGATATACTGCCGCTGGTATTGACTATGTCGTGTTTAGCCCCACAGCAGTAGCGTCATATGCAGGAGCCAGCGTGTCTGCTACAGGAGCAGTCGCTTCTCTTACTCTGAATGGAGTAGCGGTGACCGGCTCTACTCGAATACTAACAGCCGCTGCCACCGACTTTAGAACAGCCGCGCCGGTTGGCTCTTTGATATTTGACGACTCGGGGTTCCTAGACTTTATTGTGACGGCTGTGCCTTCTCCTAGTAACTCAGCGGAACAGGATAAAGTAGCTGTTCAGTTGCATGAGTTTGCTGGACTGGCGCTAGGTTCTTCTGAGACGGTAGCTGGTCTGGGCTTTTCAGTAAGAGAGGCCGGCCGCAGAGCGGACTTCCGAGTACGTAGAGTCGTGTCGGCCACCACCCTTGAAATGGAAGAGGCCTCATCGACACCTAACCAAATTCCCCCAACCTCCACGATTCTGGGCGGCGTGTACTTCCAGACACCGACCGCTGTAAGCGGTGGCGTGGTGGTAGAAGCCGGCGAAGATCCGGTTCTAGTTATCGCACCTGATTCGTCTGCTTCGGTAAGCTATTCCATCAAGAAGACGCTAGCCGGAGCCGATCTATCAGGTGACGTGCTTGTGACCTACTCTGAGGTGCGTACGGATGATCTAACAGTCCAGGAAGTATCTGCTTCAACATTCGAGGAGCTTCTTGGTCCGGCTGTTCCTAGCAACCCGCTATCACTTGCCGCCCGTATAGCTACAGCTAATACACCTACAGCTGTTTACACGCTGCGCGTAGCTGCTGACACCACAAACGCCTGGCAGACGGCGCTTAACTCGGCCAAGACACCGGTTGTGTACTCGATAGTACCGCTAACTCAATCAGCTAGCGTACTATCAGCTGCGCAGGTTCACGTAGATACAGAGTCCGATCCGGACAACAAGCGCGAGCGTATTCTGTACCAGAGCGCCTCTTTCCCGAGAACCACGGTCCGTGCTCAGTTTGTTGACGGAGATACCGCATCAATAACAAGATCTGGTACACAACAGCTTGTTACGATAGATAAGGATATGACCGCTTCAGGTATCGTGGTTGGTGACGAGATTACTGTTTCGGCGTTCAACGGTACGGCAGTGATCCAATCAACCGGCACCGTTTTGGCGGTCACGATAGCTGGCGACACAGTTGTGCGTATGCTACCTGACGGGAACATACCGGTAGGTGCGGACTACTCGGTGGTGGACTTCACAATCACCAGCAAGTACCTGACTGATGCGGGCCTGAGAGACGCGATCAAAGACTACGCTCTTGGCCTAGCTAACAGACGCATTCGTAACCTGTACCCAGACAACGTCTCGGTATCGTTCACCGACACCACAGGCACGTCTGCGGACGGGTTCTATGGTGGTGGAGAAGTGGAAGACTTCGATGTTGGCGGGTTCTACCTATGTGCGCTAGAGGCGGCTAAGCGGGCGCGCTTCGGCCCTGTTAAGCCGCTAACGAGAACGCCAGGAACCGGCATCTATGCGCTAAGCGACCCGTTCGCCACTAACGCACCTTATCAAGATACGATGATAAACGCCGGCACGTACTACATGGAGCAGGTGGCCGGCGCTGGCTCAGCTGTACAAGCTATTCGTGCGCTGACAACCGACGCTTCGGACCTGGTGTTCGTGGAAGACAGCGTGACATCACAGATCGACAACTTTGCCAGAAAGCTGAGAACGCAGCTCAAGCCCCTCCTAGGGCCGTATATTCTGGACGAAGGCTTCTTCACTCTTCTCTCTGCTCAGCAGGGGGCGGTTGCTAAGGAGCTGTTGGATAGACGCGAGATGCGATCGATTCAACTTACCAACATGGAGGAAAGTGAGACTGTGCCCGACACGTTCTTACTTACCTACACAGTAGAGCCGTACTTCTCTGCCGCACGCGGTGAGATAACGATATATATCTAAAAGTAGGAGAAGCAGATGAGTAGTTTTCTCGACTGGAACTGGAGTGGAGAGCACGTACAAGCCGAAATAAAAAACGGCGAGTACCTGTCGTCTGAATCCACGCTGATCTTGGCGGGCCCCTCACGCTTCACGCACCTAAACAGTGCGGGAGGCCTGACGTCTAACGCCATCATACCGCTTGGTCTGCTTCAAAACATGTCTATGCAGCAGAGTAGACAGGTAGGACGCTTGTTCGAAATCGGTTCGAAGCGCTCCTACTTTGTTCCGGGCCGCATGTTCGCTAACTTCAACATGGGTAGAGTCATGTTCTATGGCCCTTCTCTGATGCGCATGCTGTACGCCCTTGCTCCTATAAGTGCTAACGGCGGCCCCCTAGGGCCGTTCGGTCAGGCGCTTAATACTGATCCGGACGACCCGAGTAGAGAAGGTATCTCAATACCCGCTCAGTATAAAGCCTTGTTCTCAGACCAGCCGTTGAAGAACGCCCCGGGCTTTGGCGGCACACCGAACAAGGAAAATAGGGACTTCTACATCAATCTTGCTTCGGAACTATTTAACGTGCCCTTTGGTCTAATCATGGTGTTCAAAGACACCAGACAGCGCCCGTATGGTGCGGTGTACCTGGAAGATTGCTTCATAGAGGCTCATGGTATGGGCTTAGACGCAGGCAGCGTTGTCATCTCTGAAAGCGTGAGCGGTCAATTTGATAGCGTCACACCGATCCAGCTAGTCACGACAAAGTAAAAAAAGACCCCCCCATGATTGGAGGGTCTTCTTTATAAGCCGGGACAGCCTGGCTTATTTTGTTGTAGAGCGGCGGTCTAAGAACCGTGCTACGGCTATGAGCACCAGCTCAACCGCGCTTAGCGGTGGTGCAAACTCGTCGAACACAGCCGCTCGTTCGTATTCAATAGTTGCGCTATCTATCTGGACAACACGCTCACCGTGCCGGTTGGTTATCCAGACACTGGTTCCAGCAGCACTCACGTGAACATCCAGAACAGCTCTATGCGCGAATATTGTCTGAAGCGCTTGCAATAGCTTAGCATCTTCCGTGCAGTCTTTTGCTATATGCATGTGTCGCTAGAATCCAGCGTCAAGAAGTGCTTGAATTAGGCGCTCGCTGGTGAAGGGAATATGTTCGCACGGTATACCCGATTCGCGTAAGCAGCCTATCATGCTATCCGCTCCAGGTTTATTATTGGAGTGCACCACAACGAAGGCCTTAGCAAAATGGTGGATATTATCTCGTACGCAATCGAGCCCTGTCTCAGCTTGGCCAAGATCATGATCCAATAGCACCACATCAAAAGACACTGAACGCAATGCGGCGCTTAGTTCTTCTGGTGTGGTGCAGTGGGTCTGTATACACCTAGTCAGGGCTAGAGAAACCTTCTCATGCCGACTAGATTCATCATCGAGCATGAGAAGGCGTAGCATTAATCCTGGACGCGCATAGCGCGCGTCACATCGACCTGGTAGGATACGAAATAGGTCCCGGCCGGGAAGTCGTGATGGGCGTGTTCCGGATGCGTTAGCCGGAACCCCTTAGGAGCCCGGACAACGGGGCCGCGGTAGCGGTCCTCCGGCACGCCGGCAGCCGGACGAATCCAGTCCGGCAGCTTCTTGGAGTGGAACACGGTGACGTCGTCGCCCTCCGCGATGTGGCGTGAGCCGGTGGTGTCGCCCAAGGCTACCTGCCGTGAGCCGTTACCCCAAACCTCGCCGATCGGGAATCCGTCCTCGACACGGTGAATATACAGATCGCCCTGGTGACCAGGGACCTGGCCAACGGCCGTGGTCTCGCAGATACGGAGCTCCGGCTGCGCCGCCGACTCGTTGATGCGCCGAATGGCTTCTAACGCTGTTATTGTAGTAGCTAGCATGCTTTTTTTCCTAGGACTTGTGTTGAATGAGGCGTTCATCGAAACCGCACCGCTCCTCATGCGCAGCGCGGCAGGTCTTAATAGTGGGCGTTACAGGCATGTAGTACGTACGTTTCGTCGAACCGTCCGTACCCACAAGCCAAACCCCTCCGGTTTTGTCCCGAAGCAGCGCTCTCGCAGCGGACCCGGTTGCGGTCCCCTCGAAGTCCATGTCGATGACCTCTGCCTTGGATTCCGCCAGGAATTTCTCAGGGGTCATGCGCTCGACAAGAACTCTGCGCACCTCTTCGTTTTGTTCGGCAGTCACGTCGTCAGCCGTGATCAGCTCCGGGTGCTCGATAACCCACCCCGGAACGCGGACCCCGTGCCATGACCACAGCCTTGTTCCGTCAGCCCATTCGCAGAAGGGGCCGTCTTCACAATGCGGTCGATTGTCTGCATCCACGACCAGTTTGGTTGGGCGAGCAGATATGATGCAGAACTGGGTGTGCATATAACGAGGACCGCCTAACTCAGCGGCGCGCTCGTAGTGTTCCCATCTGCTATAATCCATAGGTAGTTTTACTATATGTCTGAAGAACGACAGATAAGCCACCCACCCAGACCACTGGTTGCCTCCATTACGGAAGCCGTAGGCGCGTCTGACGCACAAGATCCCTGTATCGGATCCTATCGCCTTGACAATTTTAGCATAAATAGAAGAGTCGAACCAACGTGACTTTTTAGGATGTGCTAGGGGAGCGGGCATCGTTTGCGTCCCTGAAGGTAACTATCGACGGTTTTTGTGTGAGTAAGGTATTTATTTATGACTGCGGATTATCGATCTCATCCATGCTTAAAATATTCTCTGAGTTTATATTCTGCGCGCCGATCGTTCCGCTCTCTATTACGCGGTGTAGCAGGTGCGCGCCGATGGCATGCGTAAGCCGCTCAGATGCTGCGGATACCAGGAGCTTGTCTATCCAATAGACGCTTATCCCGTATCGAGTATCAAAAGAGTCCCGATCGCCTCTGTTAAACATTATAATGTAAAAGTGTGGATACGCCTAGCTATTCCGGAGGACAGATTTTGCGCAGACGCGCCATGAATCGTTCAAGAATAGTACGATCATAGTCGTTATCAGGAGCCGGAGCGTCCCAGGTAGGGGCGAAGGCATCGACCAGCGGCTTAGCTTTTTCGGGCTCGGTGTGGATGAACCACCGCCACGCAGCCATGCCAGCTAGGAAGGAAGCTTCAATAGGTGAATCAACAAAAATGATGCGATTGTCCGGGGGAGGTTCCATCCCGGCGGCGCGATACATACCGCGAACAGCCTCGACCATGGCGATTCTGTCGTCGGAGGTGATAGGCGCCGTGCTCATGGCGTTTCTCACCCACTTATCTGTCCATGGCTTAATCTGAGCGCGGTGCTCGTCTGTTAGCTCGTACTGAGTATTAGACACCAGATCACCCGTAAGAATTGTGGAAAAAAGCAAGGCGACGTGCCTTACTCAATTATCTTATGCCACAATAGCAGATATTTTTGTAGGGCTTTGATCAGTTGTTTAAAAGCATCCACAGCTTTCTAAGACCTTCGTTCTCTAATTGACGTACACGTTCTCTGGTAAACCCGTAGAAACTAGCCAGCTCATCGTAGGTCGCTGTGTCGACGAAACCGAGCCCGTAGTGCCGTCTGATGATGTCTTCGAGAACCGGCGCCAGTTGATTCAGTGCGCTGTGTAATCTAACACAATCCTCCGACATGAATACAGGATCCAGCACAGCGTCTTCTGCTGCCAGCGTGAGCGCGCTGTCTGCAGCACTGCCGTCTTCTATCTCGGCGGAGATTGTCTCTATGGGCACTATCTGTCTTTCAGACTCTATCGAAAACTTAGCTATGGACGCGTTGGACCAACCTAGTTCTGAAAAGACTTCTTCTTGTGCGGGGTCTCGGTGCAATACGCTTCTCAAAAGCTCTGCCGCTGTCTTGTACTGAGCGTGCATCAGCTTGTTCTGATGTATGCGCGGCTTTATGTGCCCGAGTTCTTTTCGTATCCTGGCTTTGATCCACCAGACTGCGTAGGTAGAGAATCTATTTGTCTTTGATATCTTGAAATCATCAATAGCTTTTATAAGGCCTAGAGTACCAGCAGATACCAGATCCATGGCTTTAGGATCAGTTGATTTAACGAAACGCAACACGCAGCTTAAAACAAGCCGCATGTTGTGTTCAATGAATTCTTGTTTGGCAGAGACGTTTCCTGCCTTTATCTTCCGCAGCATCGTTCTTTCTGCTTTAGCCGTGTACGGCTTTTTTAGCCTGAAAGATTCGTAATACTGCTGAAATTCTGACGTCATAAACTGTACTCAGCCTTTATTCTTTTTAAGACGAGTTCCTGAACGAAGGGGACGTTTATAAGCGGCACGTCGCAGTAAATAAAGTCCCATTGATTTCTGTAGACGGGGCTAGGTCCGGCTGACGCATAGGATGTGCTATAGCCCAGTTCCTTCACTAGGAAGTTTAGCACCTTTCCCATACGGTACATGTCTTTTACAGACACGTTTTTGAACTGATATATCAGTTTAACAGAAGAACCTCTAGTAGCATCTATACCGTGCGCCACAAGCATTAGCGGGCTTTCTGGAAGGGCTAGAGGGATGTTGGTAAAAGTTACCGGCTGTATCCCTAAGCCTTCTGCGCCCGCCAATGTCTTTGACAGATCTACGCTTGCCATAATGTATCCTCTATTATTTCTTGTAAGTCACATCCAGAAGAGAAAAAAGCTATCCAATACTTTACGGAGTTTTCTTTTAAGCACCAGTTGGCGCACAGCCCTATAACATATCCACCGCCATTATTGTTTGATATGTAAGGAGCGAATCCGTGCTGCCAGGCTATATCATCTAAGGTAGAGACTGCTCTTGTGGGCAATCGCATGTATAGCCGGTAGTGTTTGCGCTTTCCTTTTTCTACAAAAGGCAGACTAGCTATCTTACTCATAGTTGCCTTGTTCAGGCCTGTATAGGCAAAGTAGTATAGAACTTCTTGAATGGATCTATCCGAGTTATCAGATATTCTCTTTATATCTTCCTGAACCTCGAAGGTTACAGGTATTTCTATTTTTTTACCGCGGCGTAGTCTCATCGAATTCTTTCCCGCAAGTATCGCATTTGTATGTAGATGTCGCCTCACGTCGTATTTCATGAACGGATTGCGATCCACAAGCAGGGCATTTAATGACCCCGTACTTAATTAGGTCTTTTTCCATGGTAGAGAAGGATACCCATCCAAGGGCAATAGCGTCAGTTATATCTAAATCGGAGGCCTTAAACAGCGCTCCTCTGATAGCAAGTATATCAGATTTGAAGCGGGTCTCTACTATTGATTTTGTAACTTTTTTCTTTTTACCGGAAGCCTTCTCTTTGTTCCCTATAAGGCCTCTAACCTGAGAAGCGCTTAGTAGTGCCAGAGGTAGCCTGTGCCCGGCAGCCGCTTCATATAATACGCCAGTCATAAGCAGTACCTTACTTAGACTATCAAAATTAGCTACGCTGCCTCTGTTGAAGCGGACGTATTCGATAGCGATTATGTCTGGGTTGTGTTTTTTAATCAAATCTAGCGCAATTTGTCGCATTTGAACCAGCCTAAAACCTAGGGGATTTTGGTCCCCTAGGTCTACTTTACCGCAATCGAGTAGACGTATTGTTCCGTTTACGGACTCCAAACACGCTACCCCCACCAGTATAGTGGCCGGATCAAATGCTAGAACCTTCACGTTACTATTTTACTCTACGCTTTGAGGGCGGTATTTTTATCGTAGTCTCGTCTGGTACTGAGGGTATGTTGTTGAATTTGTAAGAGAATAGTTTGTTCAATCCAGCAATTATGTCTTGTGTTGATAGTTCTTCTGTGTTCTTATTGTGTAATAGGCTAGCCGGAACTTTGAGCACTACAGGCTGGTCTGCTGGAGTCAGTATTGTAGGTACTACGGTAGGCTCCGTTGCGTTAGGGCCTTTTTCCACATCTGCTATTGTAACCAAACTAAACCACCCGCTGACCGTGACATCAGGGGCCATTAACCCCTGATTGTTCGTTGCGGCGATTATGAGCTTTTGAGGTATGAATGTCCAAAAAGGTTCTGTCATCTGGCTGATCTTATAGGTTGAGAAGTGGAATAGGCCCGTCTTTTTCGTATAGCCGTTTTATGTACTTTTTTAAACACATTACTCTTCGCTGTGACTTTCTTTACTGATACGCCCTTAAAGCGTCGAGATCTTTCTAGTATGTCTTTGATGATAGGAAGTCGTTTATGATTCTCTAACGAAGAAACAACATAGAAGCAATCCGTATTTATGCGTAGGTTGACGATCCTAGGTGGTACAGACAGCCCATGCAAAATACGTTCTAGGAAGAGCATTGATTCTAACACGCCCATAGCTTCTGCACTAGAGGCCGTTAGGTTATTAGGAAGAAAGGCGCTATGATATGTTCCTTTAAAGAATGCTTTTTCATATGTGATATCGCTTATCCTACAGGAGAAGGCCGCGCCAGTCGCCGTCTTTGAGGCATCTACGTTAATAACTACCTCAACACTATTTGATTCTCTTTGCATATATCAATCAACCATTTAGCACTAGCTATCAGCCACCGACGGTCGTCGTCAATATCTGTTTTTAGAGCTTTCAGCTTCTGTGCACACCCGTCTTTCGACAGAATTTTTTTATCTATAAGAACCGTGGTCATTGCCTTTATCGCGGCTGTGAGTACCGGCGACGGAGCTAGATCGGGGTCAGTTATATCGACCGCTACCGATGCAGCCGCCTCTTCGACGGGTGCCGGGACTGGCTTTTTCTCGGGCTCTGTCAAACCAGGAACGTAGATGCTGTACCTACGAAATTCTTTGGTTCCTAGCATTTCTTCTGCGGCGGCGTCATCGTGCGCCAAAGTATGCACCAGCTGACGCTTGCCGCCTATATCTACATAAGCTTGATAAACGAAGCTAATCGGAACTATGTCGATTTCTTTATAGGCATCGCGAACCCCTTCTGTAGCTAAGAAGGTGCATACGATACCCGGGTACATAGACTCAGCCGCGCGCTTTAGTCCACTCAAACCGTACAGCTTAGCTGCCTCTACGTTTCCGGCTACGATGCCGTTAGACAGCATCTCCATGGCTTTGAGGTGCTGCATACCTCTATCTTCTATCTCCATACCTTGACGTATTACGTCCTCATATGTGTGCAGCTCTTCTACCCTTTCCCCAGGGATTTTCATTTTCAATGTAATAAGGCGCTCTGTATCGGTGGCTTCTTCCACGCTATCCACTTCCACTAAACGCTTAACCTGTGTTATCAGATCAGAATCACGCATAGCTAGCCCGTTCTTGGCTACGGAGACTCTGGGCAACCACTCTAGAATATTACCCTCAGTGATGATGCCTTTTTCCACAGCGGGCCGTAGTAATCTAAACTTACTCCAGCTGATGTGGTTCTCCCCGCCTAGGGCGGTGGTGGAGAGGCCTAGTTTAACAAACATTTCCCAGGCGGCTGCGAGGGCATTTGCTTTTGTAGCTCCGATGCCGAGCTCCGCTTCTGCATAGTCTACAAAGCGTGAATAGCTCTTATCTAAATATCCGCGAGTTTCGCGTAGGGCATAAAGCACGAAACTGAGTTCGGCTTCGCTGCCGTCTTTACTACTGGCTAACGCCTTAGCGCGGTCTTCTAGAACAGAAACAGACCCGTCTGTCTTGAACGGCGCCTCTCCCTTTTCTATAATCTCTTTGCCCGCCTGCTGTAGCGCTTTCGCCGCCTTTAGTGTCATTGCTTCCATTAAGTGACTTTCTTGCTTCTTGTTTTAGGAAAACACTTGTCAATAAAAGGACAGCTCCTAGCGTACACGGATGTACGGGAGCTGCATTTTTTTGTTCCGTTAAGGGGGCTCTTTTGGTTGACCAGCATTGTTATGTTGTCAATACGCCCCGCATAATAAGTATACGCCTGAGTGCTGGCAGGTATGCAAAAAGTTCGGATTTTTAGCTCTCCTCTAGAAGCATACATAAGTAGCGCCCCGCCAAAGGTTTGTATAGAAAGAGGGAGTTTTCCTTCCTGTATCATATTCATAACTAGGCCGTTGTATATTGACGCTTGATCGACATGGCCCTGGTTCGGTAGTCTGTTAAAGGCCTCTTCTACCACAACCTTGTGTGTCTTCACAATAGTGTATCTAGTATCGTCTATAGCCAAGTCAGATACTGTTTTGAGTTCTAGTATATACCACTTGTCGTTTATAAATATGATACCATCACAGCGCCCGCGTATGTTCTTGGTTTCACATACTAGGGATAATTCTGAGTACTCCCACTTTTCTTCTTGCTTTTTTAATCTGTTTACACAGGTGTCTTCTACGACATTTCCTATAATATCTGTGGTTTTGACTGTATTACTGCAGAGCGCCGGTCTGAATGAGTGCGTTACTGTGGTGCCGCAGCTACGGCACTTCCAATTACCCCACAAGAGATTCTTTTGTGCGAATAGTTTGTTCTGTGTGAGGCTGTGTATAGCGGTGCCTAGCGCCATGAGCTTTAGCGAGCCCGGGTCTGTCTCGGCCGGCTCTTTCCACATATTCTCTACGCGCTTAAACACCTCTTTGACATCGCACATATAAGGCAGACTACTAGCGTAGTAGACGTCCCGCGATTCTCGGACAGTGCTTGTCACTAGTGCAGCGTTTAAAACAGCCGACAGATCTATAGCCACGATTGGTTTTATCGTGACTTTTGTGAGGTTGTGGAAAAATGCCTTTAGTGATGCACTAATCATGGTTTAGCTGCTCCGCTATCCTCACCAGGGCGGCAAACACCTCTTCAGACACTATGCCGTACTTATTTGTTATGCCGGTTGTTTTATTGAAGAAACCGAGCGGTATATATTCTTTTTCTTTTAAGGTATCTAATGCCGTACACATATATAAGTGGTGTTTTGTTAGTGATTTATGTTGAACCGCTGTTATGAAATCAAACCCAGGCGCAGCCTTCCAGCCCACGGCTAGTAAGAACGGCTCTGGAAGAACGATTATACGCGTCTTACCGGAAACGCCTAGCGCATAGTAAGGCTTTTGTTTAGAGTTAGCTTGTGTTTTAGCTTTATCTAACCACGCCAGCTTAATACAGAGATAATCTGCTCTTGTTGATTTATCTTCATAATGCCACAGGCGATTACCGTTATCGCCTTTGTATACAAGACCACACCCGGACCCAGGTACGCGCCTGAGTCCGGTCCGGTCCTCTACCCACTGCTCACTCTTCAATGACTGGTTGCGGTTCTGGATCGCTTGTAGCGTCAACATCTCTGGCGGCGTCGTCGAGGAAGGAGTCGAGACCGCCGAGGATATTTTCGATAGAAGCCTCTTCTCCTCTTGCGTCTGTTCCTGGCTCATTCGGCTGAACAGGCTTTCCAAGGACATTTTTCGCTTCATTTATGAGCTCCAGAATAGGCTCGTCTTTGAAAGGATTATAATTGTACTGCTCAACGTTTAAATGATTGCGCAGCACGGGATTTAGTTTTAGACAAAAGATAGGCAGCCGAAGCTGGAAACCGATGTCGGGTCTTGCTAGGAAAAGCTGGATGTCTTTGGCAGTGGTAAAGGTCCTGCCTAGAACGTGATAGCCTTTGGTATCTTTATAGAACCAGCGCTTGTCTCCCGCGGCGCCTAGTTCGCTGATGATGCTCCACAGACGTGCCCCCTCGTCGGTATCGCCGGTGTTGTACTCCACCCGCTTAACCGACATCTTTTGGAGATAGACTCTATGTTGCGATTCAGCGCCAGTGCTTCCACTGAACTTATCTTTCTTGGATTTTATGGTGACTTCGCCTTCGGCATTGACGCCTTTGAAGCCGCCAGTATCGTCTGAGTAGGAAGTTCTTATGTGAAGCGTTTGGAATGCTAGGTGCGCTAGCGCATACCCGCCGCCCGCCGCACGGGGGTCAGCCAGAGGGCTTATGCCTCCGATACGGTTACGGTATTGATTAGATATGATCATAGTGGGCGCGGTTTTGTACCTAATCCAACACGTGCCGGAGCCTGAGTTTATAGCAGACACCAGCTGGCTAATCGCACGAGCTTTAGTACCAGGCTGGTTTTTACCTTCAGACGCTTCCTTGGTCTCTAACGATATGACACCGTCGATACCCACGAAGTCAACAGCACCTTTAGATACTAGCTGTCGAACAACCGGAGCCATCTGGTCAATATTGTCCAAACGGACTATTACAAACTTGGCGTTAGGCGAAACCCTGACGCCCGGGACTATTTCCCGATACGCGTCCACGTTTTCACCACCATGCCCAAGCTGTACCCCCCACGCCTGCGCCCATAGAGGGTCGAAGTCACCCTCGGCATCTATGAGAACAGCAACCATTCCGTCATTCTTACCGCACCTACAGGTAGTGCGCGTCTCTCCTGTTTTGTCGTTAATGAACGGAATGATGGGTGTTTGGCAGACTCTGCAGGTCCTTTGTATGGCTGCTATCATCATATACATGAACAGGGATTTACCGGCAGACGGTTCACCCAGTAACATAGATTTACTTTGAAGCCCTATACGCAGGTTCAGATCTACCTCAAGAAGACCTGTATAGAGCAGCTTCTTGTTGAACTCCGTCGTGTCTGCCGTGGCTCTAAGTTCTCCACCTTGTTTTTGCACGGCGATGCTGGCGGCAACCAAAGCGTCTCCTAAGGATTGCTTTTCTACAACACCGGTATTACTCGGCTTTTCTTCTTTAGGTTTCTTAACCATTATTAGTGTCTCCGAAATAAGGCTTCTGACCAGAAGCGACAGCTATGCTATTTATCACTTCCCGCTCATACTTCATTACCCGGTCCACATAGTGATTGATGTGGTCCTCGAATTTGTCGATATCCGCAGGGCCGGTGAGTTCGATAGACACTTCGGTAGAGGAGAACTTCCCATATGTCTCTGGGATCTTCATGCCTATACGAAACGTGACTAGTTGATTGCTGGGTGCGTTTTGCGGTGCTTCCATTTTAACTACCTTTCTTAGTATAGTCTGGGTTGTGTTGTCCTGATTTTTGGTTACTAGAATAGTCGCGGTTAACATAGGTTATTGCGCAATTGGTGTCCTTGTATGTTTTCTGTCTTTTGTTTGCCATGCCTCTAAACATGCCTATATCCGCTATAACAGGATCTATTATAACAGGCCTGTTTTTTCCAGGAACATCGCGCTCAACTCTTCCCTTAGCCTGCCGAATATCGGATATCGGGCTTGTGAAAAAGGCCGTGTCTTTATGCGGAACATCGAGGGCTTTATTAGCGATGCTGTATGTACAGAATGTTAGCGGCTTGGTCATAGCATCCTGCCTGTTTTTCTTGTCCTCTGCTAACGCGCCGCCGATATAAAGGCCACAGGCGTCTTCTCCGAATGCCTCGACCGCAAAAGAATATAAGAACCGCAGATGCTCTTTCAAGTGACTGAATATGAGGGCTTGCCTCTTATTTTTGTGAAAGGACGCGAGTGTTTCTTTAGTGAACGCTACGTAATCTGGATCGAACACTACTCGCTTAATAAGACCCGCCATCATTATGCGTGGTTTACCTGATGAGTACAACGCAGCTCCGCCACATTTTGGATACAGGTCATATAGATCACACGAAGCGCAGGCCGCTAACCAGGTGCTCTTTTTTTTGGGTCGGCACCACCACATCGTGTAGTCCGAGGTCTTGATCTGCGTTGATAGCTTTATGTTAACTATATTGATTCGAGCGTTGTTACTGGGTTTAGTGGCTTCGATAATCTCTCTACCAAGCACCGCTTGAAATACCCATTCCAACGCGTCTTTTCTATCCGGGGTAGCGGTCAGTGCTAGTGAATAGGTGAACGCTACATTGAATACTGAAGATAGAAAGGCCGGAGCTGAGAATACGTGGGCCTCGTCTACTATTAATAGATCACAGGCAATAGGATTGTTTACAAAGTTCTGTCTCATCAAACTCTGTGCAACGATTATTCTGAACCCGTCAGCATGCACAGCTTTATCAGTAACCTGTTTGTAATCAGCGCAGAATATTTCTGATCGCAGCCCAAGCACGGCCCAGATACTACTTTGCCACTGCACAGCTATGTTAACTTGATCCACTAATATAATAACACTAGTGAGTCCTAGTGATGCAGCAACACTGAGCGCCATAACAGTTTTACCGCTACCACATGGTGCTTGAAGCAAGGCGCCCGTATTTTTGACCAGTGTTTTAACGGTTATCTGCACGGGCTCTTTTTGATGAGGCTTTAAGGTGAATTTAGTAGGATAGCTTTTGCCTGGTTTAATTTTTTTAACAATCAGGCTTTCTGCTGAGTTATCTGTGAGAAACTTGGGGCATAGGAATACCCCAGGTCTCTCAGCTTTTAACACGGAGTAATCACGAGATTCGGAAACCGCGCGTCTATTCTTGTCAATGACGCTGGCCACCTCTTCAGATATACGGATAAACCCTCTGCTCATACACTAGCAAATGGGTTATTGAGTAGCGGACGTACATCCTCGATCGGGGTTTTAGGTCCTTTCAATAGATATGGTACAGACATTACCGCGTTCTTATAGGCGCCGTTACAGAACAACCTATTGAACCTAGCAGGGGTGAACAAAAATATGTTGCCAAGTTTTCTGCTCTTTTCTTGGGACACAGGCTGCTGCATTACCGCGGCGAGATACGGCACCTTGAGATTAAATACGCCGCCTGCTAGTTGATTAACAAGCCAGGCCGGCGTCTCAGGCACGTTGTTCAGTATATTGAGCGCCTCTGTCCGTATATCATTAAATAAGGTCTTACTCTTTAGCGTGGCGCCCAGTAAGTTGAATTTACCCACACACTCTTCTGAAAGTGGGATGTTTTTAGGAAGCGGCTTCCATTGAAAGGTTTTCGACACCACCGGCTGTCTAGGTAGCAGTAAGCTGCCGTCAGGCAGCAACGCCACCCCCTCCATCCCGTACTCACCGCTGACGGGGTCGATAGATACTATGACGGCGCCCAACCACTCGAAGTTGGGAAACAGTTCTACACGTCTATTTTTCTCATTTATGATATCTATAGTTACTGAAGGTACAGGTATGCGCCCCTTTTTAGCAGCAGCATGCCGAGCCACCTTGCTGCCCCACAGAGTAGCGTACCCTCCGCGAATTTTACCAGACACCTTATCCGCAGACGCAGATCTACGAGCAAATAGCAATATGCTGTCTATTGTAGGGCCCGGTCTGGTGGGGGCGGTTACTGCTTTATTTGTTACTTTAGTGTTTGTTTTGATTGCTTTTTTGACTTTGGTTGTCATGTTGTGCTCCGGTTAGTACCGACGAGAAGCCGCTAGCAGAAATCAGATTTTGTATACCTAACGCATGGGTTTTTATATGCTCCCATGTAGTAGCTCCTGCGTCTGCTGCTGCGTCTAGATAGAAGCGAACGTCGTCTACATTCAGGTCTTGTTCGTATATGAACGTTAAGACAAACCGGTCCACCGCCTCCGCTGGGCGCTTTTTGTGAACGAAGACGGCGCTAGACGGCTCCAGGCGCCTGAAGATGCTGAAGTTATCTGCGGTGTTGTTTGGAGGAAGTAGTAGGATTTTATCCTTGTATCCTACTGCATGCTCCGATAGAATTGCGGCTCTAATAGCTAGCTTGAGAAGCAGCAGTTCGATATCGAAAGAATCATAAGGACAGTTTCTTAGTGACTTGTTCATTATAGGCTCTGTCGTGCTTTTAGTTCTTCTTCTCTAGACACGATTCTTTTACCTGACCTAGTTTTAAATAACGGCCCGTTGTCCGGAATAATGGTCTTGCAGTAAGCGATCTGTTCTTTAGAGAGGGCCGCTGCGGCGCTCTTGTTCTTTATGTCTTTAGGATGCTTTTCTTGTACTTCGACCCACTCGGTCCAGTTACTTTCATTGAACACTCTAGGCACCCCAGCTATTTCTGCATACGTGTATCCTATATCTGGTGTGGCTTCATCAGAATTTTGCCACCATGTTTTGCATATCTTAGCGCTGGCTAATAGAGGTACGTTAACAGTAAACCACGGGTATTCCATAACGTATTTAACTAATAACCCCACCTGCTTAGCAAAGCGGGTAGGCGTCTCCACAACTAGCTCGTCGTGTACCTGCAGAACCAGGCGGGTGCCTGGGAACTTCGGCAATACGTACTTGTTTATGATGAAGATACATGCTTTGAGTAGGTTAGCGCTAGATCCTTGAATACGCGCATTAAGCATGGTGCCAGGAGACACCTTCTCGTGTCGATAGAACTTTCTAGTCCACCCGCATATAGTGCTGATGTCTTTATGACCGTCATACCAACGGGTCTTCATACGTTCCAAAGCCATAGCAATGCCAGGGTACGTTCTGAAGAAACCGTCTCTAAATTTAGTCGCTTTTGTGATATCATAATCGCCAGTCTCTGTGAAGAGCTTGGCTTCTCTAGAGAACTTCTCAGCTCCCATTCCATAATTAAACAGCTTGTCCCGTGTTACCATGGGGCTAGACTATACCTTACAAGATACTTAATGGTACCTTGTCTCACCGTATTTACGCCTTCGCGTACCCAGGCCGCAGGCTGACTGTCTGCGCTGTGAGTCGTTGCACGCTTCATCCATTCCTGGACGATTCGCTCAGTATTGCCCCAGAGGGGTTCCACTGAATTGAGTGAGTTTTGTTTCGGCTTAAGTGGATTACTCTACCGAAGTTAATAGCTTTTGCGTATTTTCTAGGAACGTCCAGAGCTTTTGATGTTGATGAGTGAATGTCTCCTGTGTAGAAGCGCATGTCATCAAAATCTATGTGCTGGTTATACACCTCAGCCAATCTAGCGTCCCCACAATAGTGCGCTAAGAGTCGGAGTTCGATCTGGCTTTGGTCTGCTATGATCAGAGAGTACCCCTCAGGCGCCAACTCGTCTGCAGGCTTAGCTGTGAAGATTTGGCGTATTTTAGATCCTAGTGTTCTTATGCGAGGATCGTATTGAGAGTCCTTAGCTCTTGACGGTATGTTTTGTAGATTAGGGGTGTTTGACGACCAACGACCGGTATCTGTTCCAAGAGGTCGGAAGTTAGTGTGGATAAAGTGGCTTCCTGTGGCCAGGATGTCCAGCATGCTCTGTATGTATGTTTTGTCTAGTTTAGTAACTGCTCTGTAGTCTAGAATAGCGCGAGCCAGTGGATGGTTTACCCTCTCCAGCACCTTCTGGTCCGACGACAGGTACTTGGCCCTGATTATATCAGGCAACGGGTCCGAGGACCGCAGATCAAGCTGTATTCCGTTCTGTTTACAGTAGTTATCGCCTTCTGTAGTCAGTTTAGGCCATCTACGTCCCGTACGATCTATACGGAAAACAGGCGGTATAGCGCCCAGATTATCGAATAATACTTTGCGTATATCGTCAGAGCTATTGATATTAAACTGTTCTTTAGCTGTGTTAAAGACATTTGCCTCGAATTCGTGTATGAGCGGCTCCATGAAAGTGCGGAGCTCGGTCACCTTCTCTTCATTTATATACACTCCCGATAGGTGCATCTTTATAGCGGAGTCTAAAATATTTGTCTCGACTAAGAACCAGCCGTATAGCTTAGCTTCTTTCACCTTTGGTAACAGCTTGTGGTATAGTCGCATAAGCATCTTAGCGTCGTCCCGAGCGTACATTCGGAACTCTTTCTCAGCGCGTGGTATTAGCTGAGTAAGTAATGCTTGGGCTTTACCGCATTGTGCTAAGGAAAACGCTTTATATCTCTCTAGTTCCTCTGCGCCTAACAGTCGATCAGCCTCGGCTTTTACAGCCTTCTTATCTAACCCCTTAGCCATGAGGTCTTTTCTGATTTTTATTTTGCTCATCACAGGTGAGTCAAAATCTGGATATGGACGGCGCTTACTCCACTCACTCATAATTGTTGGAGCGCTGTTTATCACATTATTGCACAAGGCAATACCTTGAATTGTAGGAGATGTTTTGGTAGCTTCTTCGTAGCTAACCATCTTATAGCTAAAATGCTGGAACACCAGGGATTTTAAACCGTGCGCGTTCTCTTCATCTATTAACCAAGATAGTGTCATGGTGTCTACCTTGGTTGTAGCAATGTCTTCGTACTTTATCCAACCATTATGGTGCAATAATGCGCCGTCATAAGGCCAGTTGTGAATGATACAGGTAAGGGCGGGATTTTTTAGTAAGGCGACTATTTCTTGTCGTATGTCGTCAGTCGCCTTGAAACACCCGCTTAGATTTTTAGTGGCTAAGGAAACATGTGTGATCCTAGCTAGTCTAGGATTTATAGCATCACTAGGATCACTTGTTATTGACTCGGCCTCTGTATCAAACGCAAACTCCTTAAACGCCTCGATTTCTCGAAGGATGTCTTTTAGAGCGTGCACGTATAGTTATTCTGTTTCTAGCGCGACCACTTTTTCTAAAGAAGCGCGTTCATCTGAAGATAAGCGAGAACCTTTTGGTAAAAGCTCGCGCTTGTCTCCGTGAATTTCTACTATAAACGCATCATCCACAACCTTGACTGTGCCAGAGGCGGTGAGCAATACGACTTCCATATCATCGTCAAATCTAGACAATAGCGCAACCAGTTCTTTTACTTCCATCTATCAGTTATAGGTCAATTCTGTATCGTTGCCGTGAAGATCGTCTGAATCAGGAGCGGAGGCGATGTCTTGAAGATCCTCTAAAGTCAATGACAAACCGGCGGGCTTTGTTGCGGGCTCGGTGTTCAACAGAGCGTCAACAGGGTCGCTTGTCACGCCCATTAGCTGGGCCGTGCCGCGCTCATCATAAGTCAGCACAGCGTTTTTAGTCTCACCAGCAAAGCGCTTGCACAGCGCAACGTGCTTTTTGATAAGAGCCATCGCCTGCTCGGCAGTCGGGATAGGGAATCCCTTAGAGAAGTCTATTGCGGCCTCTGCTGCTGATATGCCGTCCCTTGACATAATCTCAGGAACGCGCTTGCCTGTGTATGTCCACGAGTCTCCGATTTTAGGGCTCTTTTCATTCATTGAGCGCTGAACCGAAAACACCATGTATTGTATAGAAGTCTTAGCTGCCTCAGATGTGGCGGCCAATACTGATAGCAGAGAGCTGTTTGACGGGATAACGACGCTGCGCACAGACCAGGGGACTTCTTTCCCTTCTCTGGTCTTAAACGGTGTAGTATCTAGCAGCTTAGCGACTGCGATAAGCTTGGGCCCCCTGCCAAGAGCCTGTTCAAGCAAACACTTGTTACCTGACCTAACTGTCGCGCCGTCGTCGCCCACGCCTAGCGTAGACATCGAACGAAAGAACTCGGTTTGAGGGTAGCTGCCTTTTGTTCCCTTGCGTTCGCCGATCGCCATCTCGTGTACAGGGAACAGCTCTATATCGCTGAGGAGTACCACGGTCGTCTTCTTACCGGTAGGTAGTCTAAACGGCAAGCCGCCGCGCGCCTTCCACATCCCAGCAATCAGATCATTATCTGCTGAGGAATCGTTCTTAACCAGTTCAGGGTCTTTTAGAAGACGGAAGGCAGCGAGTCTACCTACTGGCGAACCTGAGGACGCTATTAAATCCTTGAAATCAGTCATTTGAGTTGTTTTCCTATGTAAAGGTTTTCTAGAGTTGTTTTGTCTAAATACTTCGGGTCAACAGTCGTTTTTCTTGATATTGCTTGTATATTGGCTTTATTGAGGGTATTTAGGTATTTTTGTTGACCTTGGATACCAGCGGCATCCGGATCTAATAGAAGGATAACATATTTCGGATTGGACGCCAGTAGCTTCGCTACTTTTTTATCGGACACTCCTAACCCCATGTTACCCAACGACCTAAAACCAAGCTCCGCTAAATGCATCATATCTAGCGGACCCTCTACTATAAAAATAGGTAGCTTCTCCCTCATGTTAAGCATCTGCTCACCGAAGAAGTAGTTGGTTGATTTTACTGGCATAGGGAAGAAATACTTTGTCCCTTTATATGTGCTGTCTACATACCGACCGAGACAGCCAACGCACTCTAGTTCCCCGTTTAGCTTAGTAACAACAGGGAACAGTATTAGATCATATTTGGCTACGAACTCGTCTCCCGATGGCAGTAGTATTTCACTTCCTTTAGGCATAAACGCGCAGCCAAACGCCTTAGCAGTACGTATAGACACGCCTTTTGAGGCCATAAATTGAGCCACTGTTGACGGCCACGGATTTGAATACAATTCCTTTAGTATATCAGTATATGTTACTACGGGTGAAGCAGTTTCGGGTCTCTGCCCTAGCTGAGGCACCCGTATAGTACCGGCCTCTGCTTGCTGTACCTCTAGCCCCAATCTTGCCATACCTCCGTGATGTCTACCCAGCTCGAACAACGTATCAGACAGCGGTTTTTTGTATCCGCAGCTCCAGCACCACGCGAAAGAGGTCCCGTCGCCATGGCTTATGGTCATAGACGGTCGGCGGTCTATCCCGTCCCGGTGTCTTTTTGCGGCCATCAAACATCTCACAGCTAAGTGGGTGTCTCCGCTTCTAGATATGTCCATATTAGGATCAATTGCGTATAAAATTGAGCGAAGATTTTCTTCTTTCATCTTATGCCATATATTGAGGGATTTTAGTGAGGCGTATTAACATCAGAGGGCAGCCTGTCGCAAGGCCTGTCGGTTCTTCTAGTATAACTGAGGAGGAGTTTACTAATCTAGTTAATTCCTTGAATTTTACTGGGGTTGATCTGTCTAATGATGTACCGGTAGGCCTAACCCTAGGCGGCTCAGGATCTTCCGGCACGAGCGAGGAGGCTGCTAGGGCTGACCACGCTCACGCCGTTACGCACGGTAATCAGGCTGGAGGCATGTTACACTCTGTGGTTACGACAGTAACGGCCGGGTTCATGTCATCAGCTGACAAGATAAGGTTGGATGATCTCGTTGTTGCCGCAGGACTGTCTGTTTATGTTTGGAACGAGTCTCCCGTAGGAACCAGAAACGGCACCAACCGCACGTTCACGTTAGCCAAATCTCCGGTACCTACAGACAGCTTGGCCTTATTCAGAAACGGCCTGCTTTTGAAACAAGGCTCGCCGTTTGATTATTGGTTATCTGGACGAACCGTGACTGTTGTATCGCCTATTGCTCCAACAACTGTTGATGTGTTGGCGGCTTCTTACACTGCCGGACCTACGTTCTACATTCACGTGTATAACGAAAGTCCTGTTGGACTACGGAACGGTATTAACAGATCATTTTCAATATCGTACATGCCGGTTCCTGTTAACAGCCTTTTACTCTACAAGAACGGCCTTATTCAAAAAGCTGGGTCGCCTTTTGACTATACTTTATCAGGATCCACTGTTTTATTTACCTCTCCGAATACTCCAGAGGCAACAGACGTGCTTGTAGCTTCCTACACACGTGGTGTAAACTATGTCTAGAACTCGAATTCAATCACCTGATATTGCGCCGGCGTCGGTCAGCGTAGCCAAACTACAACCCAGCGGCGTTACAGGCGGGACGTACTCGTATGTACAAGCCCTAACTGTCAATTCGGCAGGCCTAGTAACTTCAGTGGTCACTGGGCGCCTGAGCTACTCTCCAAATCAGATTAGTCCCGGGTTTGCTTTAGGAGCCTTAGTCGATGTTTCTCCGTCAGCAGTGGCTAACGGGCAGATCCTGATATACCGCTCGTCGTCTGGTAAGTGGGTGAATGAGTCCCCGAACTTCACTAGCGTCACAAACATTGAGGAAGTACAGGGTGTTGTGGGGGCGATGATGTCTCCGTCCACAGCTATTCGGTGGACGTACAGCGACCCCGCTGGTAAGCTGCGGGCGTTCTTTTCCCCGGCAGCTGTGGACCACGGGGCGTTTAGTGGTTTAGGCGATGACGACCACACTCAGTATCACACCGCTGGTAGAGCAGACACCTGGTTAGGAACAAAATCTACTACGAACCTGATCGAGGGATCAAATCTCTACTTTACCAATGAGAGGGCACAGGATGCTGTAGGTAGCATTCTAACAGGAACATCGACAATTAGGTGGGTCTATGACGACGCAGGTAACACTATTTCAGCACACGCGTCTCCCGCCAATATACCTCACAACGCGTTGTCTAATCTGACAACAGGCGATCCGCACACTCAGTACCAGCTTAGATCAGAGAAGGGCGCGAACAACGGATACCCCGGACTTGACTCGTCCGGGTTCGTGTCGCCGCTCAAGCTGGGATCAGCACCCGCTACCGGTAAGGTACTGTTCGCCAACAATACTTGGGCTTCTCCTGGTGGCGGGGTTACGGATCACGGCGCCTTAATAGGTCTGGGAGACGACGATCATACCCAATATCACACAGCTGGTAGAGCGGACACATGGCTAGGCACCAAATCCACGACTGACCTAGCTGAGGGCGCAAACCTTTATTACACCGACGAGCGCGCACAAGACGCCGTGGGTGGAATGGTCTCACCGTCCGCTGCGATTCGTTGGTCGTATAACGATACAGCAGGTAAGATACAAGCCGTCCTTTCTCCAGCAGGTATAGATCACGGTGGTTTGGGTGGATTGAGCGATGATGACCACACCCAGTATCACACCGCTGGTAGAGCGGACACGTGGCTCGGTACCAAGTCCACTACGAATCTATCCGAAGGCACAAATCTGTACCATACAGACGAGCGGGTACAGGATGTTGTCGGCGCTATGGTATCGCCCTCCTCTACTATAAGATGGAGCTACAACGACCCGACTGGAAAGATTCAGGCTTTCGTGTCGCCGGCGAACATATCTCACAACTCTCTATCTGGTTTAACCACCGGCGATCCGCACACTCAATACCTCACGTCCCCTAGAGCTAACACCTGGTTAGCTACAAAAACAACCAGCGATCTAGCGGAAGGCAGTAATCTGTATTTCACAGATGAGCGCGCCCAAGATGTTTTTGGGGCAATGGTATCGCCGTCCTCAACAATCCGGTGGGTGTACGACGACGCGGCCGGTAAGATTCAAGCTTTTGTATCACCAGCTAACATATCCCACAGCGGGCTCTCTGGATTAACGATTGGCGATCCACACACCCAGTACCAGCTACGTTCTGAGAAGAATCAGGCTAATGGGTATATGGGGCTTGATTCCAGCGGCAGAGCCTCACCTACACGTCTAGGATCAAATACACCATCGTCGGGAGTGTGGTTGAGGGGCGACGGTACTTGGCAAGCGCTCCCTGCGGCATCTGCTGGTGGGGACTCGGTGTCTATTAACAGCGCTGGGGTTAACGACGCTAACTTTAATAACACGCTACCGGCAGCTCCGGCTAATACCATAAACGTTAGATGGCAAACCAGCGGTAGCAGCCCAGCGAATATATCAGCGCACTTCTCTCCTGGATTAATTGACCACGGTCTTTTGCTAGGGCTGAGCGACGACGATCACGCCCAGTATCAACTTAGATCAGAAAGAAACGCGGCCAATGGTTATGTTGGCCTAGATGCGTCTGGTATTGTTTCTCCTATTAGACTAGGTGCGTCACCCGCAGCTGGCGAAGTGCTTTACGGGAATAACCTATGGCAGTCACCGAGACTAAATAATTCGGCTGACGTTAAAATAGGGCACATATCTGCGCTAGCTAACCGGCATCATTTGGTATGGTTAAATAGCATTCAGCGTTGGGTAAACGAGCTCTACGAAACTACTATAAGCAGCTCGACAGACGTAGATATTACTACGCCGTCTAACGGACAACTGCTATTTTATGAAGACGAGACGTGGTATAATCTATCACCAAAAGCCTACATAAAAGTAGTTGATCTGCTAGACGTATCTCCAACAAGCGTATCTAACGGGCAAGTACTTACTTACCACGCTGCCTCGGGGCGGTGGCGCAACGCCTCTCCGTCAACCGGGGCCGTCGATCACGGGGCTTTGACTGGATTGAGTGATGACGACCACCCGCAGTATCAGCAGGCCTCTGCTAAAAACACGGCGGGCGGGTATCCCGGATTAGACGCAGCAGGAAGACTAAGCCCGGCTAGGGACATGTATGCTTACAGGTATGTGCATACGGCATACAATAAGGTAGACGGCACTGCTACCCAGGACTGGTTTTCTCCTAATCCTGGCATAACACTGAGTCCAGGTGTATATGAGTTTTTTGGTATGCTGCGGATAGGGAAAGGTGCGACCAGCGCTGGCTTTACGTTCTCGTTTGGAGGAACGGCCACATACGACATCGCCTATACCCATTTTGGACAGGCCGGCGCCGAAAACACCCAAGGAACCGCACAGACCACAGGACACAGGATACTCAAAACAGCGGCCACAGGTGCCCCAGCGGGCACCCAGACTACAACGCACGGGTACACGTTGGGAACCATATATGTTACAGCAACAGGAACCGTGCGCCCTCAGTTTGCTTTGTCTGCTACATCTAACGGAACCGTCACGGTCCGACAAGGCACCTTCTGGCGAGCGAATAGGCGTATAAGTAGTCCCGCCGTCAGAATTGGCGCGTGGGTATAAAATCAGGGCGGGTGTCCGCCCTGATATTCAGATGCCTACGATCCAGAGCACGAACCCTACAACCAGCAGGGTGATGCCCAAAAGAGCCAGGCCAGGAAACACCTGGCGCATCTCTTTTTCTTCGTCGTAGTCCAGCCCATCATCTTCTTGCGGTGCGGTCATAGGTTACCTTCATGGTAGAAGATCGGAAAGAGTTACGGTCGACACCTTTGTCGGATACCTCTCGTTTATCGGGATGAGCCATTCTTTTGGAACCCCCTTAGCGAGCGCATCTGCCACATACTCTTCGTTGGTCATCTTGGCCGTAGGTAGCAAGCCTATTTTTGCTCTAAGCTTGTTTTCCTTTGTCCAATCCGACAACTTTCCATCCGTCACCTCATACACGTACCCTATGACAGCGTGGTGTGCAGAGCACAGCCACCATTTGGATCCCGGTTGAAGCGAAGACGAATATGAGACATCAGCCTTATTAGAACACTTAGGGACGCAGCAGTGATCTGCGTCCCCAAATGTGGTATCTTCTATATCTCTTATGACTTCTTTAGGGGCTATTTTCGCCATTTTTAGAGGCACTTATTAAGGCCTGTTTATTAGCAAAATCTAGCCATTTGTCTTCAAGATCTTTATATACGTTGCTCAATTTACCATCTATGAAGGTGGCGTATCTATTATGTGTTTCTTTATATATCTCGTCTAGGATTAACGTGCGTATATTTTGATCTATATGCGGCCACGCGTCTGTTAGAAAAGAAATAACTGAGTCTACTATATATGTCTTTCTTCCGTGAGCGTATCGGAACGCGGAAGAACATACGAGAGAGAACTCTATGTGGTTCTCTATTCCTACTTTATCGGACACGCGCCACCTTCACATTCGACAGAGCTCTGTAGGTCTCCGCCGACATCGTAGCCTATGCTTAGAGGCTTTAGTTTTGAGGACATCTTATTGAACTGATCCGCTGTTATTTCTTCAAGCGGTGCCTGAATGAACCCGTGATCGGAGTGTAGTAAGAAAGATACTGATTTAACGCCCGTATTGAAGTTATTTCTGAGCCACTCCTGTATGCCAGGGAGTTCTTCAGTTTTATAGTAGATTGTGCAAGATACTGAGTTATCAGACCAGTTTGTTTGTAAGAACTTAACCAGCTCTAGTTGGTCTATGGCTGTGAAGTTCTTGGACACTTTATCAGGATTGCGCGCCTTGATCGGGAACGATACTGCAACCGTGTTAGGATCTTTTGAGCCGTCTAGGTTGATGACTTGTTCCACATGATAGCCGGCAAATGAGCAGGCTCTTACCAGCTTATCGTCAGCCGACATACGCACGCGGCGGATGTAGTACGGCGCATATTCCGGGTGGCACCCAGGAGATACACCAGCGAGCAAGCTCAAGCTTCCGCTAGGCTTAATCGTGGTGAGCTTTATAGAGGTCGGGATAGGCTTCTTAAATACCTTGGTAAGCTCGGCTGAGAAAACCTCATCCGCCAGCTCTATTGACTTATAGACATAATCGAGCGTCTCCGTAGACAGAAGTTCCGGACTCGCCTGAACTACGCCAGTTAGGCTGCTGCCAATACGACGGTTCTTAGATATAATGTTTTGCGTAAGTTCCCAGTGATACGGTAGCGTTGTTACAAGCTTAGCTACTTTGAACAGTAATGTCGCTACCTCAACGAACTCGGGAACGCTGCGTATGTTGGGTAGGAATATTTCAGTCAGATTGCAGGGCTCTTTATCCGCCAGAGTTATCTCAGCACAGGGGTTTGTTCCGATTACTTCGGGATCCTTTCTGTGGGTATCTTTTAGGCGGCCTTTTGATTGAGCCAGTTTCAGATTGAATAGACCATAGGGCTCACCTTCTTTAGGTCCGTAGCCGTTCCAAAACTCTTCCGGTATATTATCGAACGAGTTGGCTACTATGGTGTTGTTACTCATAGCGCGCCAGCCCGGGATATCCCCGCGAGACCAACGCTTGGCTCTCAAGAAGTTGAAGTCATCCGGGTCGCCACAGGCAATCTGCGCCGAGCGACGGACATTACCGGCAACTACTATTGTGCCTATGATATTGTTTATATCCAGAACATCTATGGGGCGTAGGCGCTTATCTATACGAGAGCGCAACACATCACAGATTTGCGATATACCACGGACCAGATCTTCTGGCCCAGACGCTACGCCCCCGAAGCCTTTTATAGCCGCGCCTTTACCCCGCAAGCATTTCGTCGAATAAGTGAAAGACTTACCGGTGTATGTAAACGCATCAAGAACGCGCTTAAGGAGCTCTACCCAGCCTTCCCGATTATCAGGAACAATGAAGTCGACATCGTGGTCGTCTTTTCTGGTAATTGACACGTTGTACTTAATCGGCGGCAGCTGATACACATACTCTCTTTGTATGTTGTATCCTACGCCACCCCCAAGCATCAACATATCGAACAAGAATAAGAACGAATCAAGTTTATCGAATGTGAGGGCCCAGCAGTTGTTTAGAGACGCGCCGCCTAGTTTAGCAACGGTGGCCGTTCCAAGCTGCCACAAGGCTCTACCTGAGACGCAGGCCCGAAGGTTGAACATGTGGTCGTATAGACGCTCCGCCTCTTTAATAGAGAACGCGCCGGCTCCTATAGTAAGAACAGAGTTTACAGCGCGTTGACAGGTCTGGTACCACTCCTCTGTGTCGTTATAAGTATACCCGTGGGTAGTGATACTGATCGGTCGTGCATACGTTCTTTTGAATACAACATAACCTACCGGCCCCCAGGGAACCTCCTTATTCGCGTACTGCTGAACAAAGGAATCCGATAGCTGCAAAGATGTAGAAACGGGCGGCTGTCTAGTGATCATAAGGCTCCTCCAAATGTGGTACTAAAGTATGTCTCGCTATTAAAATGATCAAGCATTCTTTACAGATGTTTCTCTTCTGTGTGGTTTAGCGGGGCGAATCACTTATTCTTCCTCACTGTCTTCTGCTACCTGTCCGATTTGGTCAAACACCATGTTGTAGAAGTCCCAACTAAATCTGTACGGCTGATTGGGAACACCGTCTCTGAACTTCAGGCTCTTCATATCAAGCTGCTTAGCCTTAGCTAAGGCGTTGGGTTGATATAGGCCTATGACGTTATTCGAGTCCTGGCCAATACTGACCGAGAAGCCTAAATCGTCTGTGCTGGATGATTGTATTGTCTTAGCATCACGCTTAAACTGTGATGCAAGTAGATAATGCTTTCCGCTCATTAGTGAATGCAGGCGCATCTGTTGCATATTAGCCTGAACCTTCTCCCACCGCTGCTCACCCGGCCCCTGCATGTAGTAGAAGCCGTCAATGACTATAAGCGCTGCGTCGAAGTCCTGTGCTTGAGCTAAGATCTGCTCAGGCGTGCTGGCTATTTCGGGACCAACTATACGTATGTTGTTACCCATCAGAACAGCTGCTTCGTCGCTCATTTTTCTGAAGTACAGCTCTTTCTCTTCGTGGCTGAGCTTAGCTGAGCGTAGTCTATTGAAGCTTGTTTGAGCGTACACAGACATGAGTCTTCTAGCGATATCCAGGCTAGGCATTTCGCAGCTCACTACCAATACCCGGGTAGCTAGCTTGCGTTTTCTTTCCTCTGATAGCGGAGATATGTCCGGGGGTCTATAGAAGAAGTACGGATCGCCTACAGCGGCTGCTATGATGCTCATCATAAGGAACCAGGTCTTACCTACGCCGGTTCTAGCTACTACGGTGGTTAGTTCAGCAGGTTGCCAGCCTAGCAGCATCTCTTGCAGAAATAGAAACGGTATAGGGATACCGACCGCGTTCCCGCTGATGATCTCTTCGTAGTTAGCTTTGAGATCAGGAACCAGCTCGGTTAGCGAGCTGACCCTGCCTCTAGATTTTAGGAATCTATTGGTAAGCTTGCCTGTTTCTTTTACAACAAGATCGATAAGCTGGAGTCCGTCTAGCTGCTCGTATTTGGTATATAGTTCTTCAGAGAACTTAACTATGTCGGCCTTAGCGCTTTGTTTAACTACGTTATCGTACGTAGCGCGCAAAGGAGCTTTAGGCACCGCGTCCGTAAAGAGGATTTCTGCACCAAGTACAGAGAAGCGCTCTTCTACAGTTTTCTTGTCAGGTATATCCCCGTACTTATTTTGATACTCTAGTATGAAATCAATAACGTCTTTATACGGATCTGGAAACAGTGCGGCATCGAAGCCGAACTTCATTGTGTCGACCAGATCCTGCTTCGTTCCAGCCAACAACTTAGTAATGAATATGGCTTCAGGTCTTTGAGACGTCATCGAGAGCATCCATTATGAAAGAGTGCCGCTTAACGTGAGGTAGCGTCAGATGATTAGGTCCTATGATTATTGTGAGCGCCGGGCTACGTAGTTTTAGTCGCTCGCTTAGTATGTGCTCTATTTCTTTCCTGTCGTGCGCTATACCCTTATCCAGTGCGTCTGGAGGAGGTATATCAGATACAATCAATATGTCGCAGACACAATAAGCCTTCCTCAAAGAAGTATCGGTCCACGATATCACGGAGGTGTTTTTAAGAGTATCCGCTAGTTTAGGTACCTCCACCCACATAGCTATATCCACATAAGGCGCTGCGGCCTTCAGAAGCTTTGCAATCGTTATTAGCGCGCCCTTCGATATCTCAGGTACGAGCAGAACGCTGTTAATAAGTACGGCTTCTAGTAAAGTCTTTTTGGATTCAAGTGGTTGCACGGCTTTGATCAAAGCGACCATGCTATGCGGCACCCCTGTATCCTTGTCACCTAGCCAGTCATCAATTGATCGTTGTTCGTGTATGGGTTTGTCCCAGATCATACCTGCCTCCAGAAAACAAGAAAGGAGGCTGTTACCAGCCCCCTTTCAAATAGTGTTATATGATTATAGTTAGCGTACGACTTCTAATTGCGGCTTAGCTCTAGATGCAGCCATAATATGCTCAAGCGTATCGTTGATCTTTGGGTCAGCTAGACCAATATTTCCTTCATAAGTTGCGTATACCGCCAGGTTGTGAGTACCATCAGGCAGCCCCTCTATTCTCCAAGCCCGGCCACCGATCAGCAAATTATCTGATTTGCTTGATCTCATAACGATATGCATCATAAAACCATATTCGGGGCGACTATCGTCACGCTTGTTAAAGTCGTGCGTAGATCCCTCGTTTGATAGAGGTCCGAAGAATGTAGACAGAAGATACTTTGCTTTTACGCGGGTAGCTTCGCGTTTGAGCAGCTGTGTTCTCTGCATATCGTCCGGAACTTCAGATAGATTGAGACCTAGCGTCTCTTTCTCACCTATTAGCAATGTGATATTTCTGAAAGGAGCGGAGCCGTTTATGACTCCACCTAGCCTATTTTCGTGCGATAGAGAGGCGCCTAGAGCGTCTAGTATAGTTCTATCAAATGCGCTGTTCTCTATAGCTGACCACTTGAACGAATCCCACTCGTCGGCTGAATTGAACGGCATCGTTAGAAGCTCCGTTTTTGTCTTGACGTACGGAGCGCCCATCAGCGGCCAGTTGGCGGACTTGAGAGTGAGCGAAGATACAGCGGCCTCTTCTATGGCTGTCGGCTTTATAAGAGCAGCTATGAAGCTGCGAACATCCCCAATAAGAGAGCTGAAGCGCGACGCCTTGCGAACGATATCTGTCGTGAGAACAACACTTTCGTTCGGATTACCGATAGGACGAACAAACACGCCTTCCGACCCGGCCTCTGTGTTTATACTCAAAGGCAGCATTCCGCCTAGGCGCTGGCAGATATTGTGCATCAGCGTAGAGCTGATATAAGTGAAATCTCTCGACGTTTGTTCAAAATTGAAAAACTCTACAGCGAGCTCTTTGTTATACGCCCCTTCTGTTGAGTGGCATAGATTCATAAGGACGGGCTTTTGATCCCGTAATACCGGAGCGAGTGAGACCAGCTGTGAAAGCTTGGTTTGCTCATCTGCTGTTAGTTGAATAGGCTGGCCCGCTGTGTAAGTAGCGGAGCCGATGATAAAGGTCGCGTCGTTTAGTCTCGTAGTAAGCATATTACTTAAGAAAGTTGTCCAAGTCGTATAGCGGTCTGTCTAAATATAACTCTTTCTCATTGGCCTGTGTTGATAATTCTTGGAATTTTTTTATCTTGTCCCAGGCCTTGGCCCAGTACGGGATACTGAACCCAATTTCTGCGGCTCTGGGATAGCTCTTTTCAAAATTTACCCAGTTCTCGATAATCCATTGAATGGCTTTGATGGCTTCGACTCTGCTAGCGTAGTACTTGGGAATAATTGCCGCCAAGAGCTTCTTTAGTTCCAGAGTCGCTCTCGAAGACGCCACGGTCGTATTCCAATTACGAACGCCGTTCTGTATGCAAAGGGCGTTGATGTAATCCACGCATTTAGTCATTGACCACTGGGAGCTGGTGGCGACATTGAAGTTCAACGTACCGCCGGAAAGCTCTTGCAGTTTCTTATGGTCTTGTGCTTTTTGGTTATGAACGAGCGACTCCTTGTCTGGAGTAGCTTTCTTCATAGCGCGCTTATAGCTTTCATCTTCAAAAAGATGCTTAAACGGGTCTTCTTCTCGCATTAGGTTTTGATCAAAAAGAAAAGAAAAGAAACAAAAGAAAAGAAAAACCTAAAGTGTGTATTGTAAATCTACGTTAGGAGATTTACGGGAACATTACGAAGTAATGTTCCTATATACTATATATATTATATAAAATGCGTGCGTGCGTGCGTACGCGTGTAGTATAACTTTGATTAGATACTAACCAAATGAAAAGTAAGATTTATTTTTGATCAGCGCTCGCTTCGCTCGGCATGATCAATGGTAGCCGCCTGCGGCCGCTACCTATTATGACGGGCTTAGGCCGGCTAGTAACAGCCAGGCTTTCACCGCAACTTAAAAAAAAAGTAGTGTGGGTGAAGATTATCTCTCCACCCACACATACGTCGAATTTTTAGACTATCTGTTCGCCCAACAGTGTATATCCGTTGGTTAAACAGAAGAATACCTTGGAATCACATTTCACCAATGTCGTCCGATTGTTACTGAAATCCGCAACTATCGAAAACCAGACATACCATCTGTCCGTGTTTAGACTCTGAGTCGTTTTCTTACTTGACGAAAAAGTCGGATAGTAATCCTCGGATACAAGGACGGCGCCCTCGTCCGATATCGGAATCCTATCGTAATTATCCGCCTTGCGCATCCCTGTTTTACGAGGGAGGCGTTGAAGAATGTCTTCAGGAAGTCTTGTGGCTGTAGTGATGGTGCTTAGTTGTCTGATTGCTTTTATGGCGGTTGCTGTATTATCTGATGCTGGCTGTATTTTTGCTACTTTCAGCATCTTAGATGAATAGCACGCAAATGCGATTTTCCCAATATCGTGATGCACACATACTAGGTCTAGCGGAAACCGAGCGTCTTTGGTAATTGACTTGGTGGTTTCTTCGTCTAGCTCTGATACTGTGCGCGCCCCACTTTTATGACTTAAATAGAGTTCTCGTCTATCAGGCGACATTGCGCTGCTACTCTCGTATATTCTGGGAGTAGTCAGATGCACCTGGTCGACTTGAGCGGCTTTCATTTTTTTTTTTACCTCTTACGTAAGGATCGAACCTAGGGATCCTGGCGGAGGTGTATTCAAAGTTGGAATGTGTAGTTTTAAAGGAATCATACCGGACTGAGAAAATTACAGTAATTAATATAGAATTAATCGTATTGTGCAATTTTCCCTGAAGAACAGAAAACTCTTTGATTTGGTTTAAATTTATTGCTTGAGTTTGAAGAAGAACGGTTGTGAATAAACACACCAGAAGAACTAACTTTTGTAACTTTTTGTATGAGGAAAACGGGTCAGCAGGCTCAGGCTATTTTATTAGCCGTGAGTGAGCTCTGTTGATCCTTTTCATCATCGAAATAGTTACAAAGTTAGTTCTTCTGGGGAGGTTATTGACGACCGCTTCTTCTTGAAACTAAGCTAAATTTATTTCAAATCGCGATTTTTCTGTTCTTCAGGGAAAATGTAACGTATACGATTAATTGTATATTAATTAGTTAATTTTTCTCAGCTGGTGTGATTCCCTACACATTCCGACTTTGTGTACACCTCCGTCTGGAGATCTACCTTTGTCATGTGTGTAGATATTTCTTATGATGTCGCAGCGACATCGAAATCTTTTCAGATTTTCTTTGATCCTTGGGTCATAGTGTTTATATGGTGAGCGTAAACTGGAACTTAATATAGTATTAATATTAATATGCGGAAGCCGGTGGCAGCCGCCGAGGATAGCGAAGCTTTCCGAAGGGGGTCTGTCACCGGCTGTAGTATATTAATATTAATACTATGGCGAACATTATGGGAACTGAACCCATCTGTTTATAGGTAGAAGGCGCTCCGCCTTCATTTCTTGTTTATTGATACTAGGCAGCCCAGATCCGAGCTACCCCAAGAAATACTACCAGTTTACTTAGTGGACACTATGGGAATCGAACCCAACGCAGGTGGCTTGCAAAGCCTCCTCGCCACCGTGGAACATGAGTGCCCTTTGATCGGTTAAGATCGAATCAACCGCGCCGCTTGGCCGGTTCCTTGAACACGACGCTGTCGCCTTCGTTTACAGCCTCGTTATCGCCGACCTGCTCGCCGTTTACCAGAGCGATCATGGACGGGCTCAACGAGAGCTCGTTACCGTGTATGTTACGGATTTGGCGAATAGTGAGACCCTCAGCAACCTCGATCACCGGAGGAGTCTCGTATGACGAATCGGCTATCTTCGTGACAGTCGCGAAGCCGCCTTCGTCAGCCGCCGGCTCCTGAACAGGAGCCGCAGCCGGCACAGCCCCAGTGATATTCACGGTGGCCTGTGTGCCTACGGGAAGACCCGTTACCTGATCGAACGCCTGCGGGTTGGAACGGTCTTCTCCATACGAGATAGCCGCTCCAGTCACCGCATCGTACGTGGGGCTGTTCTGGTACTTGATGCGAGCGCCGTTTGACGGGCTGAACATGGGACGATTTACATTAGACATGTGAACTAACTCTCTTTTTGTGACTTGTTCTTTTGAACTGATGAGCAGACGCGGTCAAAACATTGATCACCACCTCGTTAATAACGTCGGTGGGAATAGGTTGGTTGTGTAGCTCGTGTTGTAGCACAGAGCTGTACCATAGATTTAGCATAGATGTCGCTATCGATAAGTTTGCAAACAGCAGCTGCGGATCTGAAATAACCGCAGTTGTGCAGGCAGCCTCATCAGGGAACGCCTCGTCGTCCTCCAGTATCTCTGGATTGATTTCTGAAGGCGCTGGGGTTAGCAACGCGTTTTTTCTTTTTATATGGATGTTTACCTGACCAGACGATAAATCGTTGCCGCCTGATATCAGGGTAAAGTCACTGTGCTGATTCAGTAGATCCTCAATAAATATTCTTGAAGGATTATTGTCAACGCACACGAAAACGGTGCTGCCGTTTCCCAGTGCTTGTTTTATCATAGAATTGTTTTGTGTTTGTGGAGATACGTAGGATGCGATAGCTGAGAGACGACCCTTGTAGTTTATCTTTTCAGATAGGCTGTTTACAAGAACATCCGCTTTCATGCCTCCACTAGATCCGGCAGCGTGCTGCCGCTCATAATTCTTTTCCTCTATCCGATCACCGTCTATGATGAAGATATCCGGTGTCTTCAGAGCTGCTGTGTAGTTAACAAATCTTACTAGCGGCTCCGCTAGATGATAGCCGGTGCCGCCGGCGCCCACAATCGTTATAGCTCCGTTCATTCGGGTATGTTTCCGTCAGCGTCTTCGAGCTCTTTTGTGTATTGCTTCAGTAGAGCATTACCAACATTGTTGCACTCTTCTTCTATGTCGTCTATGATGCTGGTGTTTATGATCTTGTGTTTATCTGCCCAGAATAGCAGATCCTCTACTAGGAAGTTTATTAAAAACAAAGATCCAATAGACTTGAGAACTGATAAAGGATGTTCGGTATTGTACTCCGATCCTTCAATCTCTCTCATGACACATTTTATAGAATTTTGGACGATCTCTTCTATATCCGTACCGCCGTTGGTATATTCCGATACAATACTCTCGGCGGCCGTTCCTGTACCGAAACACAGGTCCAGCTTGTTTGCTAGATCCTTTAGTGCGGTGTCGACGTCTCTGTCGATACCACCGGTCTTTTTAGGAACTATTTCGCCAATAAGCGCGGATATCTGCTGCGCAATGAATATGACTTCCCACACCTGTAAGAACCGGAATTCAGCAGGCTGATCATCCAACATATTCGGCCAAGGGATGTAGTCGCTCTTCCCTCTACTAACCTCGGTACCGTCATAGTCGTGATCTACTGTTACTGTGAACTCTCCGATATCCCATACGCGTTCACTTTGTAGATGCAGGGTGCTAGTCGAACGCTCGCCAGTCGCTGTCTCCCCACCAACCGGGAGCGTCGTCTGGTTTTTCACGACCTCGCCGGGGTTCTGACCTGGTACTCCAATCAATACCGGAAGCTTCCCCGTAGCCGTAACTCTTGTACGAGCCCCACCCGTAGTACGAACCGGTATACCCGTAGGTTCCGCTGTACGACGTTGTTCTGCTGCTTGCGTGGTGTTCGCACCAGTCCTGTACGGTCTGTTGCTCCTCGTTTGTTTGCTTTTCAGCAGGTTGGCAATAGGATATATTTCCAGCTCCCGTCGCGATCCTTGGAAGCTGACCCACCTTTCGGCTACGGAGGAATTCGCCCCATGAAACACCACCCGGCTTGTATTTTTTTCTATAACTGCGACGCAGTCTTTTGATAGCTTTCTTGCTATATCCTCGTTCAGGATCGTCGACGTCCATATTTCTATCAGTTGACGATCCGCCGGTGTTAAAGGGGAGGGTAGCTCTACTAGCTCCTCTAGCTCGGGGTAGTGGCGCGTACCTTTACCGTTTACGGTGTACCCTAACAATGCTGTTACAAAGCTGGGGCACAACGAGAACATGCCCTTATCCACGTTACCAAAGGTTATGTGGAAGCCGGTTTGTCCCTTTTCGTGCTCATCGTCCGTTCCCGAGTGGAACGCGCTCATAGATCCATGGCTGTGTGCTGTGCCGTAGATGTGCGTGCGCGCCATCGTTTCCGTACCACATCTAGGGCATGTGGTTATGTCTTCGTTAGTAGAGCATACGTGGCAGATGGTGCAGTATTTAGGCTGTGCGTGCTCGTATGTTAAGCTAGCCGCAGTCGCTGAGAATGATTCAGGAACAAGGATTGTGTATTCTGTGCTGCCCGGATCTTTGTGGAAAAATACGATAGCTTCGGCCTTGAATCTATCATAGATTTCTTTAAAGTAGGCGTGTACGAATAGCATCGTACGCATAGATATTTTGGTGAATCCTGTCCCTAGCGTCAGCGATGGGCCCGCTATTCTAGGTTCCGGTATATCTTCTTCTCTGGCCGGTAGAATGGTCACGAATTGAGGGTTTTCGGTAGGCCCTACGGTCTTTTTGACGTAGAGCTTACCGTCCTTACCGTATAGTAGTTGAGGTGCTTGGGTAGTTGTCACAGTGGTTTATCGCGGTGGAGATTCTTTTGTTTATCTCCTCACGTTCATTGGTGGTGTGTTGTAGCTGGTAATGTAGATCATGGAAAGTAATGCCGTCTCTGGCTTTACACGCGGCCATAGTAGGACATAGTCTGAGTATGTGTGGAAAAGCCTCTCGTATGGCTTTACGTGAGGTGCTTATGTGCGCTTTGAATTGAGGATTTGATACAGTTTGTAGCACACCAATCACTTCCTTTACTAGATCAGGAACCGCTACGAAACTGCTGCCTTTATCTCGTAGGGTGTTTATTCTGTTTAGATTAGCCTCTACTTCAGCATTCATTGTTGTATTAGCCTACTTAGCTTACCGGCCGAGACATAGCCTAGCTTCAAAGCGGCGTCGGGGCTGGGATTTAGGATTGTCCATGCGGCTCTACACGCTAACGCAACTCTGTTAGGACCAAAGTCGCGAGGCCTCCGCACAACGCCCTTTATGTAGGCCGGCAGCTCGTCTACCTTGGGATGCGCTGCTAGTGCTTCCGGAAGCACTTCTTTAGGTATGTACGCTGTCGGTACCGGCAGATCTTCGTTGAAAGAGCTGTTTTGTATATACGGGAATACTTGGCTCACCCTTTGTAGGATAGGTGTTTTTCCTGTAGCTATGCTGTTGAAACCATTACCCATGCAGCACAACTGACTATCGTACTGATTAGGTAAAGCAGTCATAAACACTTCGGTATCTTCCGATACTATCGGCCCCTTAGACAGATATAGCGCAACGCTATCAATAATTGATTGATTGCGGGCATTGATTATGATCACTGAGAACGGAAGGCCTACGTTGTAGATTTCCTTACCGTCTAAGAATGTAGCCGATATGAAAGTGGGCGGGAAAGACAGAACATACTGCTGTGTTGTCTTGGTGCTAGCATAGCGTATGCAGCCGAACGGCAGTATGGGGGTCTTTACTACTCTGCTTTCTGTGTGTATTTTAGAGAAAAAGTCCAGCGTGCTTACTGTTTTCTCAGTTTGTAGGTTATATACGTGGGTTGCGTCGCCGTCTATGACGACTAGCCTTTTTTGTCTGCTTGCGACATCTGTCGGTAACTGTGTTGTCATTTGAGCGCTTCTTTTATCTCACGGAGTTTTATTTCTAAGGGGATGGCTTGAGTCGGGTTTATTTGATAAACATGGGCTACCTGCCCCCACAATTGTTCTATTGTTACCGGCTCATTTGTAACGGCGTCGATTATGGTTCCGGATCTCGATGACCCCGTCACAGTCTCTACCCACATCCTATGGACCATAGCACGCAGCCGTCGTCTATAGGGCCTAGGCTTAGATAGCTTGCTGTTTATGGTCACTCCACAAACGACCAGCCGTCTAGGCGAAGACGCTGTCACAACCTTGTCTGGATGAGCCGTAAACCCGCATTGCTGCAATATGTATGTTACTGGATAGCGTATGTGATGTAGCAAGGGATAGTCTGATGTAAAAACTAGATCATCCGCGTATCGTGTGTATACGATAGGCTCTATTCTGCTCATGTTTTTTAATGTATCTGTGACAGCTGTACTCCGTCTTCCCCGTCTAACAGGTCGGGCATGTAACCGCCATTTTTTGGTTAGACCGAGCATACGCTTGTCTATGATCCTACCAACTACGTTGGCTATGGCTGGTGAGGTCGGCGCTCCCTGAGGAAGCACATCATTAAGGAAGCAGTACTTCAGAATTTTTCTTATCAAGGCTGTCGGGTAGCCTGCGTTTAATAAGGCTACCCGCGCCTTTTGTTTATCTATAGAAGGAAAGTAGTCCTTTATGTCCACTTTTACTAGATACCTGCTCCCTACATGTGGGGCAGCCATCGTGACTATGCTTCTATTTTTTGTAAAAGCATGCGACACGTTGCTTGTAAAAGCAGACCGGCACTCCTCGATCTCCCGCAGTATTTCTTTCTGCAGGGCCTTGAGTTCCTCACACGGCTCGTGTATTATGCGCTGCCCTACACGACGCTCTTCTCCGTCGATAAGACGGATTTTGGGGATAACTATGGTTTTATAGTGCGCACTAGTTATCTCTTCAGTATCCAGTGTTAGTGTCATGTTTACTGGCCTAATATCAGAAGTAAGTCAAGTAGCATTAAAACAAAAACAAAGACACACGCCACTATGGCGTGCGTCTTTGCGTTTCATCAGGCCGAGGTCGACTTGCGCGCTTTGGCGCTCGGCTTGCGCTTCGCGGCGCTCCGGCCCGGCTTGTTGTTCACGAGCGTGTTCACCGCGCTCGTGAGGGCGCGGACCTCTTCCATGGCCTGACCTTGCGTGTCGAGCCGCTCCTCGGCTCGTGTGAGTCTCTTGCCCTGGCGGTATCCCAAGACGCACGCCGTGGTACCCGTCAAGGCACCCACAGCGGCCAAGGCGACGAGCGTCCACGGGGTCTTCGAGCTGGCAGTGATGAGGGTGGTTTCCATTCGGAGATTTTCCTATTTAGGGGGTTTTTGAGGCTTGGGCGACATACCCTTGCTTCATATAGCTTATGCCACAAATAGGCCTATTTTTGCGTAAAATAGCCCTTTTTTGGCCTAAAATAGCCCTTTTTGGCCTAAAATACCCCCTTTTGGTCTGTATTTGATCCCTATTTAATGGGTGTGTTTTTATGGTTTTTTTACCTTTTAGGGCCTATCCGGTGCTACACTTATAAGGCACTAGCTATAGGAGAGCTATTAATGACCCCGCTAAATAGCGCAAAGGACGTATTGACTAAGGCCGCTTCAGCAGCCACACCTAGACAACCCTCTGTAATAGAGGAGCGTGAGCAGCAGAATGCTGGTATATCAGAGGCTGTAAATAAGCAACTACCTGAAACAGTACCTACTATCTACGGCGAGCTCAGCTATTCTGATTTTAAAACCCGGTTTTCTAAGATATATGATCAAGTACAGGACAAAACCCACCTGCTTACAGGAAAGGTTACCTGTGTTTTTAGCATAGGAAACATGTCTGTGACTATGCGTAGCTTGAAGACACGGGAACGCTTGGCTTTAGCCCCGTTAGCCGGCTCTGTTGACGGCACGGGTGCGGCCGATCCCAGATATAGAACGTATGTGCTTACGCTTGCTATAGAGAAGCTAGATACACGGTCGTTCCCGTCTGTCAAACTAACTCCTGATACGTTAAGTACTTGGGAACAAGACGAGCAGGTAAAGGCCGCTATTGACATAGTAGAGAACCTAGATGAGTCGTTGTTTTTGTTCCTATTTGGGTTGTTTAATGACCTTAATGTGGCTAAGAACTTGGCTCTAGTAGAGAACCTCAAAAACCCTACCTAACCCCGCTAGCTTTTTTTAGGGTAGAGGCCCTAATAAATAGCGGGGCAGACATTCGTGACTACGACGAGCTAGAGCAGCTTGATTTTGTAGAGTACTATAGGCGCCAGATGACTATGCGCTATGTAGAGCAATCTAACATAGTGTACTTGTTGGCCAAGGACGGAGAGAAGGCCAAAGAAATGATCGATCGCCTAAGAATAGAGTACTTTACGGATTATATTTCTAATAAACGAGACGCCACGGCTAGACAGGTGGCGGCGCTCATGGATATGCAGAGTAAGTCCTATAACATGGTCACCGGCGGTGGTAGACTGGTTCTGGAGATCAAAGATGCTAAATGATATACAAAGCAACAGTTTAGTCACAGACGTGTCTTTTACTACTCGCCTATTAGAAGAGACGGTTGCTGTAGTACAGCAAGGCACACGCGATCTTAGGGTGGATAGAGCGGCCTTTTTACCTACACAACCGGCTTTATCTGAGGAGCAGGCTTTAGCTGCCTATGGTAGTTATGTTAAAAAGGCGGTAGATAGCGGCTTTTCACCGCTGGCTGAGGATGATTTTTTAGAGCAGCTGCTGGCCGCCTCATCTAACGAGATTTTTAGGCAGATACTAAACTCTGCCGGCATAGAGACTGAGTATACAGAAGATCTTACCGTAGCCAGCTCCACATCTATTCCCTATCAGGAGGATCGCGGGGCTTTTTTGTTATCTGAACAGATCATAAACGATATCAGTAATCCGCCCGTAGTTGCCGATATAACGGCTAGCGTTGATCTAGCTAGTAAGGCTAGCTACGCCGCGTTAACTAAGCATCTGATTGAATCAGATCCCTTTATAGTTGCCGATCTAGATCCGACCATTCACGCAAACACACTGAAAGCACTGACCTATGTTCAGACGTACCTCAAGTAAGCCGACCATCTCATACGCCGAGAAGCTGGCGAATTATCATCTGTTACGTTCCCTGGCCCAGGATGCGGTGTCTTTTGTAGAACAAACTAACCGCCATACAGAGGAAATGACACTACGGAAGTTGCCCTCTGTAGATAAGAAAGAGGCCGCTATTCGGCGCTATGTAGAGAGCATAGCTCATTTTGGTATCCAAATTATGGAACCTCGAATACTGGATATGTTTATAGAGGCCGCCGTGTACGATCTACAAGGAACTGAGATGATAACAACTTTTGAAAGAGAGCCGGGTGATGATACTTAAGTAGTATCATGAATGATCCCTATAGCAGTACTTTCAGCACGGATGTTCTAAAGACAAGACTAGACGCTGTTCAGGCGTTCCAGCTTTCTAATTCATCTGTTGATATGGCCGCACGCGTCCGTGAGATGCAGGCGGCCGCTTTAGTTGATTCGCAGCTTAAGATGCAGCGAATGCAGCAGGATATGTTGAGAACTATTCAAGAGAACAGCCTCAAGAATATATCTCAGCAATCTCTGTTACGTCAGATGGCTTACTCTACGTTCGCCTCACTTCCTGGAGCTATTCCAGGAACGGCCGGGATATTTAATCGTAACGTAGGCTATACCGCGTCGGGGGCCTATACACAGAACTTTGGCGGTTTGCTGGCGGATGCTGGCGTAGCCAGGCTTATCAACCAAGCGTCTGGCGGCTTTTTCATGCCGGGCTACGCCCGTCAATATGGCGCGTCTGTTTCACAGGTAGCCGAGACAGCTAGAGAGGAATTGCAGCAACGGTTCGGTGACTTCGGCAGAGGCTTTGTTTCTGGCATCACGCCCGATTATCTAAGCTCTCGCCTAGGTATGCGCTTTATAGGTCAGCGTGGCGACTTTGCGCGTAACCTGACATCCACGTTGTCTGCGACCTCGTTAGGGCTTGGTGGCGACATTAGATCTGACGGCATAGGAGCGCAACTACGAAGCACCACCGTACAGACCGCTACCGACCGAGTAATGGCCGGTATAGAGGCGGCTAATTTCATAAGAGGTTATAGCCTGACTTCTGATGATCAGGCGTTCATGCAGACGGCTTTTATGGATGAGCTGGCGCTGAATTCTGACAGCCGTAGGAGTCTTGTATCTAGTAAGGGACAGTCTGCCACTGCAATTTTTGAAAAAGTTAGAGCCTCATTAGATAGGCTATCTGATACGCTTAAGGTGAATCTAGAAGAGGCTACCCGTCTTCGTCGCGAAGGCATGGGGATGGGCCTAAACAACCGGCAGATAGGCGCCCTTGGGATGAGCGCAGGGGCCTCTCTTGTAAACGACAATCTATCAGCAGATCAACGTGCTCAGGTTCTTATGCGCCTCTGGTCCGTTGGTCGTTCTGGAGATTACGGCACAGGACAGGCCTTCGCTAATAGACAATACGGGCTAGCCAATGCTATAAGAGAGCGCCTAACGTCTCAAGGCGAGGCTGGTATGGCAGAGCTGTTCCGATTTGGTGGATCCAACGCCACCGAAGCGGCACTTGCTTATCAGGCTCAACGACAGGAACTTGGCCGACAGTTCTCTAGAGGTCCTTTAGGCTCTTCCTTAGGTGTAGCCGCCGTGTCTGGAACAGGTTGGATGAGCGGCCGATTAGGCGATACCTTATCCGATGTAGGCGCTGCGTACTCAAGAACACCCTTCGCGTACCTACAGGCCTTAGAGGATCCCAATACTAGAATGACTATGGAAGATCGAGCCGAGGCCGTCGCCTACAGGCATGCTCAGGGAATTTCCGACACTGTTGGAGCCAGCTTTAACGACAGAGATCGTAGAACAATGAAAATACGCGCCTTCTCTAAAGCAATGGGTGTGGATTTTGTTCGAGCTGCTGAGATGGTTAGACGCAGAGAACAGACTTTAGCAGGCGTCGGCGGCTTAGTCGGACTCAGCGGGCTGACTGCGGAGACTGCTTTACTGCTCCAAGAAGGTATGTCTGGTCTTGGGCTAGCTTCCGGAGTAGGGGGTATACGCGACTCTTTTAGACGATACAGCGACACCACATTAATAAACGCAGGCACAGGCGACTTTACAAACTCTGAATACCTTATTGCTGGAGGAGATGACCAGCTCAGGCTTAAAGAACAGGCCGTTTTTACGGATGTATTAGGCACCTCGGATAGAGAGGCCGGTAGAATATCCGGGGTTGGTGTGGCTTTAGGCAAAGCAGCGGATCGCCTAGGATTGAGAAATAAAGACCTGCTGTCTCAGTTTTTTACACCAGAGGAGCGAGACAATTACGCCAAGTATGTTGAGGCTGAGGAGCTGGTGAAGCTCACCAGGTCTCGGGATAATTGGTTTGATACGAGCGTAGCTGAGGGTAATCGAGAGTGGCAGGATCGGCGCGGAGGAATTAGCACTAAGCGTGGGGCTTCTTTGTTCACTAGCATAACAGCCGGTCTACCTGATATTGTTTTTAAAGATCAGAATTTTGGTGGTTATTTAGCGGCGTTAAAAGAAGAGGGTATTGTTTCAGAAGATGATTTGATCAAGAATATAATGGCCGCTTCTTCTAGAGACAATATGGGCTTCAGTGCAGAAGAAGCCAGAAACATTGTGCAGAACAAAAAGGGATTGCAAGGCTCTATGAAGTTCAGTGCCGACGAGAGACGTATTCTTTTTACTGCTATAGAGACAATGAGAACAACTGCTACTAACAACACGGCAACTGCGGCATCTAATGTCGCCATAGCTAGTTTAGGTACGGATGCCGTACGTCAGTTAACTGATATCTTTAACGGAAGATGAGACGAACAACAGACCTCCTATTTATTCGTAGAGCTCCCGTATCGGTAACGCAGCCTTCAGAGGATCTGATTACCAGACGGATTGTAGGAGATTTGGGCAATAGTCGGGGCGCCTCATTCATTGGAGAATACAACGACGCGTTCGCCACACTCACTTTCTACGTTACTAATACTAAAGGAGGATACTCCAGGCCCGTGTTCAGTACGAGCGATCTGATATTGACTGATGTAAACGAATCAGAGTCAGAGAAAGCAGATCCGATATACACTTTTGGTGTCCCTGTGGTATTTTCGTCTTTTGGTACACAGCCGAAAGTCTACATATACCAGGTTAGGCTTTTGATGAATAAAGGAAACGGCGATACCAGAAGTGAGCTGATAAAAGCGTATCAAACATATGGGCGAGGTACGTCCGCGGTTACGCCACAGACGGAAGAGTACTATGTTCAGCTGTCTTACAAAAACAGACTAGTACGAGGAGTCTTGCTGTCTTTAGACGTTCCATTGTCTTCTAATGAGCTAGTTGACGTAGCCGCCACCTTTTCCATGTTTGTCTATGATGAGAGAGTAGTATGAGACGAACAGTCGCCGCCCTAAACACCCCTAGAACCGTGTCCTTGACTACTAAAGTAGGACAGCTGTCTGGTCAGGATACGGTAGATACGCCGGACTCTGATAACAGAGCTTTGTTTTTACCACAAACGTTTTACTATAAAACAAAGGGCTCGTACGGACAGTCCGCCATACCTCTGTTTGACGACAAGCGCTCTGTTATGACTGTGCATGATCTAGACGCTTCTGGAGCTATCATACCCACTCCAGTGGCTAAATATGACGAGTTCATAGTACAGAGTATTATCGAGTCCACTAGAGAGCGGTCTCAGTTGATAACTACGAGCTCTGGCTTAAACAAAGCTTATTTTTTTGGAAGAGAGCATCAGCTCTTTAACGTAAGCGCCAAGCTTCTAGATACCAGACTGAACAATTCTATAAACGGCTGGAACGGTAAAGGACTGGCTAATTGGAAGATCTTCTACGACACGCATGCCCGCCTGTCTGAATGCGCCAGACTTCGAAGGATAGTCAAACTTACCTACACAGATCGTGTTCTTTATGGAGCAGTGCTACAGAATAACCGCACGCATAGTAGTCTAGAACCGCATACTTACGATCTTTCGTTTCTTCTTTACGTAGTTTTGGCTGAATCGGCTAATGGATAAGATAGAGTTTAAGTATTCTGATTGGCGTGTTTTTTTAGATGGCGTAGAGATACCACATCTAGGCCTATCCGTGTCTTTCTCTGAGGGACAGATTAGCCAGGCCAACATATTGTTGGAGCCGGACGCGCTGATAATGTCTTTCCGCCCTGGCGCGCTCATCCACATATGGGCCCGTGACTTCTATGTAAAGAAAGATACGCCAGAGGAACGAACCTATCGCCTGTACTGGGAAGGCCTGTATTCCGGGTATCAGTATACCAAGCAACCGACAGGTAGAAACATCTCTATAACCGGCTCCGGTATCATGCAGGTGTTCCGTGACTATAAAGCCTTTTCTATTGGGATAGGCAGCATGCTTTACGGATCGGTTTTGAGTGGGTCTAACTTGCTGCCTGTGTTCGCTTCTGACAGCGCGCTTAGCTTGGCAGGGCAGGGTAACAACCTGTTCCGCCTATCACTTATGCAGGATAGGCTCGTTAAGAATAACCAGCCTGCGGCTGAGATGATAAAGAACGCTATTGGTTACCTAGCAGCGCACAATGCGCTTTTGAGACAGACCTGTGTGCGGCTAAGGCTATTAGATAAAATAGTGGGTGTGGATGACGATCTCTATGGAAAGTTGATTCAGATAGAGTCTTACAAAGAGATTATGGGCGATCTCGCTAATGACATATCTGAAACTAGCAGTGTGTCTGATATTATAGAACGGCTGCAGGGCTATGTTTTCCATAAAACGGTCCACGTTCCTTTTCCATACACACCGCCTACTAAAGTAACCCCCGGGCGTTATGATAGCCCTATATTGGTAACCGAGCCTGGTGTGAAAGGGTTCCCTAGACGGTCTCCGCGCAACGATCTCTGTATACAGCCCGATACTTTCTTTGCGCTACCCCCTCCGTGTAATTTCATTTTTCCTGATCAGGTAGCAGCCGCCAGCTTGTCTAGGGATTACTTGGTAGAACCGACGCGGTACTTTTTGAAGGATCCTTACGCTGTTTTTGGTGGGTTGGATATGCTGTCTGTTATGGCGCCAGCCTCTATTCTGGCTAATAAGCCAGCAGGGACCACTACTCAGGATTTAGTAGGTCTTCTTATACCAGCTGTCGATGTTAGAAAGGCCGACCCTTCTTCGGTATACATAGCAGAAGGTAAGAACCTACTAAGCTACTTTAATCCTTACGAATTAGAACGTGGTATGTTGTCTTATATAGGCACCTCTACTTTAGAGAATAGGGCTTTGGCTAATTCTCTTAGCCGCGTTCCTCCTGGAGCAGACACTACTAGACGACCTATTGTACAGGATCTAGTGACTGAGCTCAATAACACTAGCTATAAAAAAGAGACAACCGCTTTAGCGCACTATCTGTTTCAGCTGTCTCAGTTTTCTGGTACACAGGGGACCCTGTCTTTGTCTGGTAATCGTTGGCTCATTCCGGGTTGGCCAGCTATTATTTTTGACAAGACTGTTTCGTACATATGCCACATAGTATCGGTTAACACATCTGTGGCGGTTACTGGTCTTGAAACTACTAATGTCTCTATAGACAAGCTTCGTCCGGTGCCTAGGATAGATGCTAAGTTTATAAACACGATTAAGGATCGTCTAGCTGGCGTATCTACTAAGAATGCCGAAGTACTCACTAAGCGAAAGGAGCTAGCTGCGCGGTTAGGTAATAACCCAGACCTTCAGACTCCGCCCCGCTTTTTTGATGGCGGTACGGTAACTCCAGTAGATCCGGAAAACGACCCTATTGTAATATCTTTGCGTGGGGAGATAAAGAAACTATCGGAAGAGCTTGGGCAGGTAAGTGACGGTGTGGCTGACGACCTATCTGTGGAGCTAGACGTACCGGTCCCGCCGGCGTTCTTTAACAAAGAGCTACTAGAGCTCAGCTCTCTTGATAATTTGTACAAAACTCTATTTGGGTGTGTCTCTTTTTATACCTCTGAGTATGCTAGAGAGATTTCTCCAGTATTTTTGACTATAGATGATGAGCTTGAGGACGCTACAGAGCTTCGTAGACTGCGGCTGTTTCTCAGCTACATAAAAGGTCTTCTTGTTATAAACGAGGTCTTTCCTTTTTATGGCGAGAGACAGGGCAAAAAGACCTTAAGCTGGGATGATCTTGGTAGAAACAATATTATGAATCCAGGGGAGTGGGCAGAGAACTCTTTTTTGAAAAGAGAGGGCACGACATTAGAGCAGTTTCTATCAGCCGAGGCGCTAAAAGAAGAGTTCCCTGGCTATACGGTTTTGCGGCCTGTCACAAAAAGCGCCTGGGATGACACTATATTTAGTAAGTTAGTCGATGAAGGCGCTCTTGCCGGGGAAGTGCCCGACGTTGGTATAGAGCGCGTACGCTCTGATAGCTTTGGTAAGTTCCTACGAACCTCGGAACGACAGTCGGTTGTGGAGCGCTACACTCAAAAACACTACACTAAACTAGGATATGATGGGCGATGAACATTCTAAGAAAAATAGCTGACAACACCGAAGCTGGCCTAGTACGTAGAGCACAGGCCGGAGACAAGATAGCGCTAAACGATCTAATTCGTATGAATAAGGATCTTATAGACGTGAAGGTTTATAACTACAGAAAAGCCCCGGTACCGGGAGCTGCTGTAGAGGGCGAGGCGTTCAACCTGTTTCTGCTGGCGTTAGAGAAGTACTCGCCGGCATCCGGCGCCTCCTTCAGAACTTATCTAGAACACACGCTTAGAGGGCTGAATAGATACGTAAACTCCAATAAGAACATAGCTCGTGTTCCTGAGAACAAGTTTCTCAGAATGCGGCACTTTATGAGCGTACGGTCTCTTCTACAGGCTCAGTACGGAAGGGCCCCTACTGTATCTGAGATATCGGACGAGCTCGGCTGGAGCCGAAACGACGTCTTCTCTATGGAGCAGGCCTTGAAGCAGCGTGATCTGTCGTCTATGGATTATGAGGACCAGGGTAAGGCCACGCAGCTCACATCTAGAATGCACGAGACGGCGGAGCTGCTGTATTCATCTCTCTCGCCCACTGAAAGACAAATTTACGATTATTCTCTAGGTGCGCACGGAAAACCGATTATACATTCAGTAGTAGACCTGTCTAAGAAGACCGGTCTATCGACCGATCAGGTCTACAAAATAAGACGAAGCCTAACAGATAGGATTGCTGAGAATTTGTGATGCAGAAGGTTAAAGACCGTCTCTTTACCATATCAGATATACATGTTCCTTATCACAATAAAGCAGCTACCAAAGTAGCTCTGGAGTATATTAAACACGAGCGGCCTCAGGTTGTTAACATCAACGGCGATGCTATTGATTTCTACGCTATCTCGCGGTACTCGCGTGATCCCAAGCGCCGCCAGGGAATAGATGAGGAACTAGATGGGTTTGCGGAATTCCTCTCTGAGGTACGCGACGCCGCCCCAAAAGCCAGAATAATGTTTGTTCTAGGGAATCACGAGATTCGCTGGAATAAGTATCTCCGCGACCACGCTCCTGAACTTGATGGTTCTAAACGTTTTAGCTTAGGAGAAGCGCTGCAACTAGAGAAGTTCAAGATAACCCTGGCCCCGTCCGGGTTTATTTTTGGAAACTGTTATCTAGTTCACGGTGACGGGCTCATGGGCTCCAAAGCCGGAACAACTGTAACTAAGTGGATGGATCGCTACATGGCCAGCTGTGTGGTCGGACATATTCACCGGCTAGCTATAGTTCATCGCAGAACCGCTGCTAATGAGCGTCTATTCGGAGTAGAGACGGGTACTTTAAGTCTTCTGGACCCTGGATATGAGATGACTAGTTACGCTGACTGGCAGGTCGGGTTCAGTAGTTTAACTAGATACACTAACGGCATAATTGTTCCGTCTTTATATGAGATCATGGGTAACGACGTTTATAAAACATGATGTTCCTGAAACCGCCCTTAATGTTTGATACTGTTCGAATGATAAGAGAGTGGCCTAGTAGGTGGCTGTTGGAAGCCAAACCAGGCATGGTGTTTGTTTTACCTGGAACAGTAGGAACAACGGGCGGAATTCTTTGTTTAACAGACACGGGACTTTTTATAAGCGTGGATAAGGACCAGCTTTATAACGAGAAGTCCATAACATGGCCCGGCACAGGCCGTGGTATTAAGTCTATTAAAATAATTGGAACAGAGATACTGGTGGAGTAAAAAAGCAGTACGTGGGGTTTCCCCCACATACTGCTTGTAGTCGCTACGTGGGGTTAGAGGCCCGGAAGCCTTGCGCCGCGCGCGGCTGGACGGCGGCCACAGCCACCTCGTCCACCTGCTCTGGTTCGCCCTCGCCTTCGCCGGCGTCTGCCACGGGTTCGCCGGGCTCGGCGTCCGCAGCGTAGTTGACGAAGTCGACCCCCTCGCACAGCCGCGCGACGTTGTCCGCGGTGAAGGTGTTCAGAAGCGCGGTGTAGCGCCCCTTGACCCGGTTGCTCGTGACGCTCTTGCTGCCGAACAAGACCTGCGAGTACACCTTCCGGTAGTAGTCCGCGAGCTCTTGGGGCTCGTAGATGAACCGCCCGACGTGCACCACAAACGACCGACGAGCCGCCACGGCGTGGCTCGTCACACTGGTGATCTCCAGGTGTGTCCAGCGTTCGATCTCGCTGGCGTCCTTGTCCCCGTCGGTTTCCAGGAAAACCAGGGCGCCAACGAACGCGTCCGGCGAGCGACGCTTTTCGTTGTGTACCCACTTGGAGGGAACGCGCCATGCCCAGTCGACTGCCCAGTCGACGCGGGCCGAGCCGTTGAAGCGACGTTCGAAGCCGATGGCGCGGGTAGGGGAGACCCCATCCCTGGCGATGTCACCAGAGATGATCATCGTCGCCTCGCCATCATAGAGATTGTCAGGAAGCCGCAGAATCTGATCACGCACCTCCGCTGACAGCAGCGTCATGCCGGTGTCCATGTTCAGGGTCACCGAGCGAGGGATACGCGCGCCCGGTTCGACACGCATCCGTTTCAGTTCTTTGTCGCCGCTAGGCTTGTTTCCGGGGTTCGATGAGGAAGCGTTGGCGTTGCTCATAGTTTTCGTTGAGACGTTGCGGGTAGTACCCGCGGGGATTTGACAGGAGGATGGTTTTACCTTGATCTGCCCTGTCAACAGTTTTCAAGGTAGTTGTGTGTTGATGACCAAAGACCCATAGATCACATTCCGTTATTAACGGGTCTAGATCAGTAGAGGCGTATGCCGCGGACAAATAGTCATGTTTGAATTCCTCAGCCACTACAAACGGTGTGGGTAGGTGGTGGGTTATTACCACCGTAGGGCCTGAGAAGGGCTGCTTTAGTTTACCGGTTAGCCACTCTTTTGATTGGTCGTGGCGATTTACGGTGTCCCTACCTCGCAACTTTGCTTTTCCACGGTGTACTAGATGGTAATCATTCATGCGATCTTCTGCTAGGCGGAGTGCTCTGACCGACCCGCGATGCATGTCTGTCCACATAGTGCAGCCGAGAAACCTGGTGCCTTTGATGATTACCTCATCATTTTCCATAACTACCACGCCGGGGATAGCGGCCGCCATAGTTTTTATATCTGGAAAAAGTTTGTCAAAGTCATTCATATAGTATTCGTGGTTTCCTGCTATATATAGAATGTTGGGTACATGCGCCGCCCATTTTGTTAAGTAGGTTACGGCCTGTCGTCCCATGTGTATATCTCCTGCGAGGATAAGGACGTCTACATCAGTGAGGTCAAGGTCGAACTCGTGTCCAGCCTCGTCATCAAATTCAAGATGAAGGTCGCTATGAATGGAAAGGGTTAAGCTACTCATCGCTTAGGCGATGTCTTTTATACCTTAAAGACATGCCGGTCTTTTGGATGCTGGCGGGTTACAGTTTCGGCAAGCGCTGCACTTGCACGGAGGTTATTTCTTCCTATCGATATAAGCCACAATAAAGCGCCTATATTATAGGTTGAAATCTCTCAATACCGATGAGCAAATAATTTGGGTTTTTTAAACAAAGCAAGGCCGCTCGCTACTATACTTCAGTAAGACGTAGCAGAAAGACCCTACAAATGACTACCAGAACAACTCATTTTACTGAGCATTGTGAAAAGTACGCCGCGCTAACGGAAGTGATCGCTGCGCTTAATGCGCACAGGGACAGCCTTGTGGCGGCCATGATCACGCTATTGGCGGAGACTACGCCTAAAGAAAAGGCGGATGCGCGGGCCGTAGTGAATTCCCTGGACAGTGCTGCTAGAACAAAGCTTATATCTGATCCCAGCTTGTGCATAGAGCTAGGAATTAGACGACAGCCTCGGAGCATACGTACATCACATAATCCAGGATCATCAGATATCTTATGACACATTTTTTTGGAGTTTAGGTAGTTTGTATGGCGAAGTTGATTCAAGCAGAGGATGTTCTTGCAGGCGACGTTATCCGAGAGGATGGTGTGGCCGTACGTGTTTTAGAGGTAACTAGAATAAGTGAAACGTCCGTTCAGATAGTATTGAAGACCGGACGGGTACTAACGTTTCGCCCAAAAGACAAAATAGGTGTTGAAGATTTTGGTGGGTATGACGACTAAGCCGACCTACGTATCTTTTTACACTATCAATACTCCGTATGAAGCAGAATCAAAAAAACTAGTTGAAACATTAGATAAGCACAAGCTTATTCATAAGGAATATGCTGTGGTATCTACTGGTTCCTGGGAAAGAAATACACAGCTCAAGAGCGCGGTGTTGTGTAAAGCTCTAGAAGAGATTACAGGCCCTGTAGTGTACCTAGATTCAGACGCCCGCGTACTTAGCTATCCCACATTGTTTGATAGATTCCCTGAGTGTGATATAGCCTTTCACTATTTCAGAGGAGTAGAGCTTTTGTCAGGCACGCTTTATTTACCTAATACAGAAACATGTAAAGACTTGGTAGCTTTGTGGGATTCCCGTAACAAAACCGAGCCGGGAACATGGGATCAGAAAACACTACAAAAAATAATCGAGGCCGGGTCCTACGACTGGTTGAATATACCTGAAGAATATGTGTGGATAAGCGGATTAGCGACAGTACCCAACCCCGTAATACTGCATACTCAAGCAAGTAGAGTTAACAGAAAGAAAATACATGCAGGCACCTAAGAAGTATTTTGTTGTGTCAGGTACATATAATGCAGAAGCCTATATAGGTAAATGTATCCAATCTGTTAATGAGCAGATAACAGACGATTTTGAAATTCACCACATCATAATCGATGACGGGTCTACTGATAAGACAGCCGACGAGATCAAAAAATATAGTGGGCCTAGACAAATTGTTATTACACACGAAAAGAATCTAGGCCCTATACAGTCGCAACTAGATGGATTTGCTAAAGCCCGAGAACTCGGCACTGACTATGATGTTATTGCGCAACTAGATGGGGATGATTGGTTTAGTACAAAAGCCGCTGTATCTACAGTACATTATGTGTACCGAGACACAGGAGCGGGCGCAACCTACGGAAACTACGTAGATGATAGAGGAATACCTTCTTGTTGTCGTGTTCCTGATTGGTCTAATCTACGGCGTGATTTGAAGAAAAATGGGTGGCCGTTTTCTCATCTTAGAACGTTTCGTGTAGGCTATACTAAGCATCTAGAAGATAAGCATCTTAGAGACGACAATGGTGAATATTTTACTGCCGCACCGGACGTTGTTATATGTTTACCTATCTTTGAGATGGCTGGCAGCTCTTCGGTAGTGTTTATACAAAAAAACTTAGTGGTATACAACGGCACAAACCCGTTGCATGAGGCAAGCCTGCGTTATTTTGAGCAAGCTAGTTGTGCTCAGGATAGCTATAATAAGCCGCTACGAACCGCTGTTGTGTTATGATTGAGTTAGTAGCGCCTAGCTGGCTATATCCGAATAATATCGGAGACTCGGTAGTAACTACATTTATACCGCCGCTCTTGCGTAAGGTGTACGGCACTGATGTTACCGTTGTGGCGGATCAGAATATTCGGGACATTCTTAAAGACCCATCCCGGGCTCCTACAGCAGCCGAGCTTAGTACACCGCTTAGCGACTACAAACAAGCCGCGCTGTCGACACAGTCTCAGTATTCCGATACTAAGACTGTGTATCCGGCGTGGCATCCGCTATTGTTCAAGTTTTGGAAGCAGTACTCTAGAAAGCTGTTTGATCATCCGACAGCTAACATATTGACTACAAACTACCTATTACAATTAGGGCTAGAGGAGGAGGTTTTCTCGGATTTTGATTTTACGCCTCTTCTACGTCCCGTAAAAACACGTCAGCCCGGAGACAGGTTCAAACTAGTTCTTGTGCCCGCAACTAAGCTAGCAGGACGGCCTTCTCCTCATCCAGGCTGTAACGGCGTAGGTCTACGATATAAGCTTGACTCCTGGAAAATCCTAGCGGAGCGAATAACCGCGGCGTTAGGTGATTTAGTAACCATTGAGTACTTAGCTGAGGAACCCTTAGGTATTGACGGAACATACGTCCCGCCTATTAAAGGTTTGTCGAATATAGTTGATTACTGCTGGTCCTCGGATTTAGGAATAATGTCTGATGGCGGCATTCACAACGTCTTTAACTTTTTGAAGAAGCCGGTAATTCTTTTTACTGGAACATTGGTAAACAAGGCGGAGTTTTTCAAATTGCAGACCGCGTTTTATCCTGATCATCTACACCTACCATGTAGGTTTAAGTGTCGATCTTACTACACAGAGGTGTTCGGAGGCGTCAGCCAGTCTGATAGGTGTAACCTAGAGTGCGAGAACCTCGACCCCGTAGCCCTGGCAGATTATTCAATAGAGGTAATCAGAAAACTACTATGAAGCTGTCTGTTGCGACGATAGGTTATAAAAGCCTAAGGAACATCCAAAACGTTGTCGGTGATATAAAAGAATCTACAATACCCGCTGAACTTGTTGTGGTCATAAACAACTACGGGAACGTGTCTGACGGTATTACTGATTATGTCAGATCCGCACCGGTGGCTAGATGGGTCAGGTGTTCTCAGAACGTAGGATGCGCTAAAGCCTTTAATATCGGAATGTCGCTGTGTACAGGCGATGTCGTGGTGGCGCTTAACGACGATTGTCGCGTTGGAGACGATACTTATGAAAAGATCCTGGAGGAATTTAATGATCCTCGTGTAGGTATAGTTGGCGTTGCTGAGGGCCGGCTTAAGCCACTTAGCTATTCTGAAAAATGCGTGGACGGTACAGCTGTCCAAGGCTTCTTGATAGCGTTTAGAAAAAAGATGCTGGACGAGATCGGAATGTACGATCCTGTAGCTTCTCCTCTTGCAGATGAGGTTGAGCTGCAGCTACGTGCTGTAGTCGCTGGCTGGAAGATCGTTATTGCGCGTGACGTTATGTGGCAGCATGTTTTTGACATCTCCTGTAACACACAAACCAAGATTATGTACCAAGGCGAGGAATGGATACCTGCTAGAGACCAACCCAAAACAAACGTGTATTTTGATCGCATAAGAGCGGACCTCGCTAGAAAGCTTCAACCGAATGACTTCTAAAACAACTGTGATCATAAGAAGCCTGCTTAGGCCCACTCTTTTATCTTCAATTGAGTCGTGTAAGCAAAACAAGTTACCGGTTACTGTAGTGCTGGACGGCGTTACTGTGGATTCTTCTAATACAACGCTTTTTGAAGCCGTATGTGCTACAGAAGCAAATATACTACGCGTACCTAGATCGTACGGGCATTACGGCTGTATAGCCGCTAACGCCGCCATTGCTTTAGCTGATTCAGAGTTTGTAACGTTTCTAGACGACGATGACGAGCTGATTGCGGGCGCCTCGGACATTCTATTGAACAGGTTTGCCCGGTTTCCTGATATAGATATATGGATACCAGGGGCTCAATTAGCGGACGGCACTGTTCGCTGCGGTCCCGGCGCCGCTAGTAAAGGCTTGATACGCACAAATGTCGTTATTCCTACATATAGAGCGTCTGTATTTGCTCATGTACCATATAATCTTGTAGACAGCCACTTCTTTACCGCTGTAGATTACACAGACTATTGGCACATATGTCTTTGTAAAAAAGCAGGATTTACGGTAGGGTGGTTGGAAGAGCCGATATACTTAATTAGACCGAGATTATTCGGAAGTAATGGAGAAGGTAGATGATAGTAGATTGTTTTCAGTTCTTTAACGAGCTGGATATCTTAGAGATACGGCTCAACGTTCTAAAAAACACCGTAGATCGTTTTGTGTTAGTAGAGAGCCTGACTACGCAATCAGGTCTTTCGAAAGACCTCATATTCAAGAATAATCAGGACAGGTTTTCTGACTTTCGAGATCGTATTACGCACGTTGTGGTAGACGATGCGCCTATTAACGCAGATTTTTGGTTAGCTGAAAGACATATGCGTAACGCCTGTGAGCGTGGACTAGTTAATCTACCAGACGACGCTGTAATTATGGTCTCTGACGTGGATGAGATCCCCAACCCGCTAAAACTTAAACAAGTTGCCAAAGCTGATGAGGACATAGTACTGTGTCATCGCTGCTGCTACTATTATCTGGATGTCTCAGTTGAGCAACCAGGCAATCATCGTCAGCAGCTTACTACCACGGTTTTTAGACGAAAAGATATGCAAAGACCCGATTGGTATCGGCAACAACGGCACTCACTACTTCCGTTTAAAGACGCGGGATGGCACTTCTCCTTTCAAGGAGGAGCAGAGGCCATAAGTACTAAAATAAAGACATTTGCTCATAGCGAGTATAATCTAGAGCGCTTTACAGACTTGACAGCCATACGCGCCCGTATGCGTAATTTTAGAGATCCATTTGATCGACCCGATTTTGTTCTAAAGCGGATCGATATACACAAAGAAGAATACCCTGCGTACTTACGCACTAACTACGAGCGTTTTTTACAGAAAGGAATGATGTTTCCCGGATGAAGTTATCACAGATTTTTGAAAAGAACGCCGACGGCACGGATAAAAACTCCGGGTATATTGAGGGCCTTGCTTTAGGTCATGTTTATGGCGAAAGCTATGATCGCTTATTGGCCTCATACACTAAAGCACCGGTAACTCTTTTAGAGATAGGAGTGGACCGAGGAGGCAGCCTGCATAGCTGGACAGAGTTTTTTACAGGCACGTTTTACGGTGTTGATATAGTTGATAAGCGCCTACCTAAGTACGTGTCTGACAGATACAAGTTTATCTTAGCTAATATCCATGATCCAGAGGTACTTAGCTATTTTGAGAACAATAACACCTTATTCGATATCATTGTTGATGATGGAAGCCATCACATATATGATATTGTTTTTATGGTAGAGGCCTTCCTCCCTCGATTGCAGAAGGACGGTATTATGATAATTGAAGACATACCTCCCGCGGACCCCGCGGGGTGGTTAAAGTTGATTAAACAAAACCTGCCCAGTAACCGAACAGCTGAGATGATTGACCTTACTGCGGTTAACGGGCGCAACGACGATAGATTGGTGGTTATTCGATGAAGATCTTAACCGAACATATCGTAGATGTTATTAAGGTCAGCGAGCAGGGGATGGACGACACCTCGCACCATCTTGCTACACTTATGTCCATTAGTGTATCAATTGGAGCGAAGAATATCCTAGAGCTAGGCGTTCGCCGAGGAATCACAACCAAACCTCTTTTGCTTGCTGCAGCTATAACCGAAGGGCATGTATTTTCTGTAGATATTGAACCCACACAATACAGACCTCCGACAGAGCTCGCTCCGTATTGGACGTTCATCCAGCAAGAGGCTATAGCCTTTCTATCTATTGATGACCTAGAGTATGACCTAGTGTTTGTTGATGATTGGCACTCAACACCTCACGTTAAAAAAGAACTGCTTCTTCTTGAAGACAAGCTGAGCGTTAACGGGCTAATCCTCATGCATGATCTAATGTGGGGAGATACTATGCCTAAATACAACACATCCACGTTACCGGCTGACCATGAGTTTGGTGGACAAGGACCGTGGGGCGGGCTGCAAGAATTCCTCAAAGAATCCAAGTTTAAGTGGGAGTATTGTACGATCCCGACGAACAATGGACTAACCATTTTGAGGAAAGTCTCTGAGGTCTGAAGAAATGTCTGCTGTCACCCTTGTGCTGGCGACTAGAAACGATACCTATGCTTGCGAGCTAGGTATCGATAACGAGTCTATCAAAAAGACCTTGTTAACCGCCACCAGCTTCCGTAAACATTACCGATATTGCCCTATTGTTGTAGTTGATTGGGGAACGGCTGAAGATAGACAGCCTGTGCGCTCTTTTTTTGATGGCTTTGTTAACGTTAGAATCGTAACGGTTCCTTACGCGGTTACTAAAGAGATTCAAGGCCACCGAAAGATCAACTTTCATGAGTACGTAGCCAAGCACCTGGCGATACAGTACGTATGCACTACCCATGTTTTGGTTGGTAATAACGATCTCATCTACACGGCATGTGAGAACGTATTGCCTGATATGCTGCAAGCAGTGATTTCCAATAGGACAGAGATCCCGTACTCTTCTGTAGCACTCCCTCTTGACACGTTAGTTAACGAACACAGGCAACTGGTTCGTGGACAAACACACCCAGGCGCTCAAGGAGATTTTTTGTTAATAAGGAAAGACGAGTATCTACGTGTTGGTGGTTATTTATTAGCGCATCAAAACTGGGCCGTGGATTCAGAGTTTACAGAAAGATTACGTAGTAATTCGTTTTGTATCACAAGAAGTAAGAACGAACTACTCCATCTAAGTCATAGAGAGCTCAATCAGCATAGAGGACAGGTTAATCCTGTGACTACTAGTACCGTCGAGATGCTAACACCTCGTGAGTGGGATAAGGTAGTAGCGAGTTCTACTGTGATTGATTTATGAGAAACGCATTATTTACGGTAAAGATCGGGGGAGATAATCCTATTTACGCGGCCTCTATGAGGACGTATGAGGAATATTGTCAAAAGTACGATCTTGATCTAATCGTTGCGACACAACCTAGAATCAACTGGCAGAACGTCTATTTTGAGCGGCTACAGGTATTGGATCATTTAGATAAGTACCGTCAAGTAGCTGTGGTTGATCTGGATATTCTTGTTACGCCTACAGCTAGAAACATCTTTCATCATCATTCGGATCCTACACGGTTTTACGCGCTGCACGAGAACCTAGACTATGCTGATATGAACAGGGACCCATGGATTGATGGCACCAACCCAAAGATACCTTGGCCTGTAGAACATAATGGGAGAAGGCGGTATTTCAATACAGGTGTGTATGTGCTGTCTTCAATAAGCGCAGGGTTCTTAAGAGATCACAAGGATGCTCTGCGCCACCACTCAGGAAATTTGTGGGTTTGTGGAGATCAGACATATCTAAACTGTCTGTCCGTAGAACGAGGCGCTTCCTTTAGTAATCTTGAGTATGCGTTCAATCGAATGCACCTAGGTAAGGCTGATCCGGAGCGTGCACGCTATAAGGCGGATTTTATTCACTACGCTGGCCTGAATAAGTACGGAACCGGACCTAAAGTTGATATTGTTTTAGAAGACTACATGAATCTTTATGGATAAGTTTAAAGTAAATCTGTTCTGCACAACCATCCCACAAAAAGATGCTTATGCGAATGTGTGGTGGCCCGATCACAAGCTAGAATACATACGACCGCCGCTCTCTTCGTATGACGGGGTTACTGTTGTCGCTGATGAGCAGCTTGGTAATATAGAGGCGCTGGAGTGCGAAAGTCGTCACAAAGTTGCCTGGCTTATGGAGCCGCGAGTAGTTAAGCCCTACGGTTATAACATAATACCGGCTATTGAATCACAGTTTACTGAAATATACACGCACGACCCAGTACTTTTAAAGCGGGGCAACAGGTACAAAAGGATGCGCTACGGCGCGTGCTGGATATCCGAACCAAACTGCCGTATCTACGACAAATCCAAGATGTTGTCCATGGTGGCCTCTAATAAGAACTACGCCCCTGGACACCAGATGCGGCACGACGTGATTCGGTATTTACGGTCTGTTGGTAAGTGCCCGGAGCTGTACGGAAGCGGCTACAACCCGTTTCCGCACACAGACGAAGGCCGCTTAATGCCGTTCAAGGATTATTGCTACAGCATAGTTATAGAGAACAGTTCTGTGACAGATTATTTTACCGATAAGATTGTCGATTGTTTTGCAACGGGAACAGTCCCTATTTTTTGGGGCTGCCCTAATATTCAGGAGATATTCAATCCATTAGGTGTGATAGTCTTTTCGACAATTGATCAGTTAGTAACTATCCTGCAGTCACTTTCTACAGAAGACTATATGAGTAGAATGGCTGCCATAGAAGACAACTTTATGCGGTTTAGAGAATACGCGTCTCCTGATAAGTGGATGCGTGTTAACTGCTTTGAGCGCTTAGGAGGTGTACAATGAAGGTTTTGGTACTCGGGTCGTGTGGTCAGATAGGAAAACCCTTAGTCGCCCACCTTGAATCCCTTGGGCACGTAGTAGCACAATGGGATAAAGTTCGAGGGGCGGATGAAGATCTATCTTTGGTCGCTAATTACGACCGACTGTGTCAAGCAACCGCCGAGTGCGACGCGGTGGTTTTCCTAGCGTTTGAGGTTGGCGGAAGTAAGTATCTATCAGAACGAGACAGCCAGTTTTCTTATATACACGAAAACTCGATGTTAATGTCCTTGACGTTTAGTGCCTTAGAAAAAGCAAAAAAACCGTTCCTGTTTGCTTCGAGCCAGATGGCTAATATGTTGCATACTAACTACGGCCCGCTGAAGCTTATAGGCGAACGATATACACAGTCTCTTGGTGGATGGACCTGTCGGTTTTGGAACGCTTACGGCTATGAAGACCCCGATTCTCCGAAGAGCCACGTCATCACTGATTTTATTAGCATGGCTAAACGCGACGGTGTTATTAAGATGCGTACGTCAGGAGCGGAGGCTAGGCAGTTTCTTCACGTGGATGATTGTGCACAGGCTATTGCGTTCTGGTGTAGCAATCATCAAAACTTGAACAAAGACGAGTTTTTAGATATTACAAGTCATGTCTGGACTACGGTAGCTGAGGTAGCGCAGCTGATTCAAGCCAACATTCCGTGCATTATTAGTAGTGCTAAAAATGAGGACAACCTACAGAGGGGTATAAAGAACGCCCCTAATCCTTATTTTTTACAGTTTTGGAAACCTACAGTATCTATACAAGAAGGCATTCGGAGGCTGTGTCATGACTAGTACCTTACTAGTTTGCGGAGCGGGTGGTTTTATTGGATCGCACCTTGTTAAGCGTTTGAAGAGCCAAGGACATGCTGTAATTGGTGTAGATCTTAAGCACCCGGAATACGCGCTTACTTCTGCTGATCACTTCCATATCTTAGATCTCAGAAACGAGTCTTCGTGGAAGACCCTGGTCTCCGCTTATCCAAACCTGTCAGATGTGTATCAACTTGCTGCTGATATGGGTGGGGCTGGATACATCTTCACCGGAGAGAACGACGCAAATGTGATGCATAATTCTGCTTCCATAAATCTTCATTGTGCTAAGTACATGTCTGGTAGAGCTAGAGTGTTTTACTCCAGCTCCGCTTGCATATACCCAGCAGAGAATCAAACCGACCCTAATAATCCTAACTGTGAGGAGTCTTCCGCCTACCCCGCCAATCCAGACTCTGAATATGGATGGGAGAAGCTGTTTAGCGAGCGCATGTATTTGGCCGCTAGAAGAAACTGGGACCTATCTGTCCGTGTAGCCCGATTCCATAACATCTTTGGACCAGAAGGTACATGGCGGGGCGGTAAAGAGAAAGCCCCCGCCGCTCTGTGCCGTAAAGTAGCGGAACTGCCTGCTGAAGGTGGTGAGATAGAGGTGTGGGGCACAGGTGAACAAACCCGATCATTTTTGTACATAGATGAGTGCTTAGATGGTATCTTACGCCTAACTCAATCTGATTGCCTAGACGTGGTTAATATAGGATCTGAAGAGCGCGTGTCTATTAACCAGCTAGTTGGGATGATTGCGCACATAGCTAAAAAAGAAGTAAGGATAAAACACATAGCAGGTCCCATGGGCGTAGCTGGGCGCAATAGTGATAACGCGCTCATACGTAAGCGCTTAGATTGGGCCCCTAGTCGACCACTAGTAGAAGGCCTCGCCACCACGTATGCTTGGATACAGGAGCAGGTAAAAAAACAACCCTCGGAATAACCGGGGATTGTTTTGTGGCTAGCTCAGGGCGGCCTTGAGCTTTTCGAGCTTCTCCTTGAGCGCCGCGTTTTCCGCTCGGAGCCGAGTGTTCTCTTTTTCCAGATTCACGACTCCGCCGAGGCCGTTAACGAGCGCCTCCAGGTTCGCAGCCACAGAAGCCGATAGCACCACCGACTCGTTTGCGGACACAAGCTCGGCAGCAACGCGCTGCGCAGTGGTCGACGGCTGCTCGACCTTCTTCTGGATCTTTGCGGTCTCCGCAGTCGCGCGCTCGTTGGACTCGGCGAGCAGCTCGGCTCCGTCGCTCCGCCGCTGCTTGTAGTTTCGGATAACCGCCAGCGTCAGGTGACGCATGTAGTCTGCGGACGGCTCAAAGCCCTCTTCTCGGGCTTTGGTTACGAGCCACAGGCCAATAAGAGCTCCGCTTTGGCCCTCCCTGTACCTCTGGATGATTTGCTCCTCGTACAACTTGGCCAGCGCTACCCCGTCACCCCCAACAGGGGGCTTCAGCGCGACAACCTTCGGCGCCTCGGCCGCCGTAGGCTCGGCCACCCCTTCACCCGGCGCCGAGGCGGTCACCCGGGCTTCGACGACTACGGACCGTCTGTCGGGGAGCAGCTCGTCCTTGAAGACCTTCAGCACGCTGGACAGCTGACCCGTCTTAACAAATCCGCGGAAGTCTTTGCCTTGAGCGAGAGCCCTATTTCGCTTTTCATGACTGTGTTGGATATGCCGTCCAACTAACAACAGTCGGCAGGTGTCGCTGATGGTCTCACCGTCTTTGATGAACCTGAACAAGCGGCTCTCCGACACCCAAGGAGGCAGGTTGCGTGGCATGCCCCCGATTAGGGCGATGTAGCCTCCCTCTTCCTTGATCTTTTTGATCGCCGCTTCAACTCGCCGACCTAGCGATTGCATTTTGAGTATCTCCGTATATCTCTGTGTGTGTCCGATATGAGACAACCTCTGTCGGATCAAATATCTTATGCCTTTTTTTGCATATCTTTTTGCTATACTTATTGTATGGACGCCGCCTTTGCCTGGCTTAGCGAACTGGTCAATTGGTTTGGGAAGTTCTTTCCCAGGCTCAAGATAGTTCGTAAAACACACGAGGGTATCGCGTTTGTTCACGGATACAGGACAAAGCATCTCCTTCCAGGACTTGTTTGGTGGTGGCCTTTGGTTACCGAAATAGTTGTTATTCCGGTAGTTAGGCAGCTTTCTCATTTAGCTCCTCAGACTCTTTGCACCAAAGACGGGAGAACGGTTGTTTGTGGAGGAATCATTATCTACCTGGTCACTGATATAGAGCAATATCTCGTTAATAATGAAGACGCGGCCGAGGCGATAGCGGAGATATCTCTAGCCGTTGTGCGTAGTGTTGTGGTGACACATACTTTTTCTGAGATTCAGGAGAAACGCGTAGACATAGACGCTATACTTACCATGGAAGCAAGCAGAGCCCTTAAGGATTTTGGCGTAACAGTTGTGAACATGCGGCTCAGTGATTTTGCTCCCGCGTTCGCACTCAGCCTGATATCTAATTCCTGGTCTGAGTCCGCTACGATTAGTTGATTCTTTACCAAAGCATCAAAATGCCGAAAACATTAAAGATACTCGGTACGACATATTCAGTCACGGCCAAGACTTTACCGGAAACTGAAAAATACCGACTAGCCCTCTCTTCTAAGCAGATCTTCGTAAACGCCTCCCTAGACAAAGACGATAGGGCGGCTTTTCTTTTATCTGCTGTAAGTACCATACTATCAAAAAAATTGAAAGACGCTGACTTGCTGGCCCTTCACTGGGCCATCTTTGTTCAAGACAACATTTTTGATTTAAATTGGATCAGCCCTACAATTACTTCTGTGAGTAAGAAACAGTTCGCCGAAGGAACGACTACTAAAAACGTTGGCGGCGATATACGTCTAATCGTAAGAACAGGATTATAATATGGCCGCTAGCACATCAACCGGTAATTCACTTTGGGTCGACCCCTCTACATGGGTAGTAACTGGCCCTGCTATTGCCAGCGCTTCTGCGGCACCTAATCCCTCCGCTCTCTTGCAAGCTTCTTTAGACGATGTACCTAGTGTTGTTTCTGTTGAGGAAGAAGACCCCTCTCCTGGCGACACCGGGTATTTCTGGCAAACTGATTTTGATAAGCATATCATCGTAGAGCCCGGTAAGCTCACTCTTCCTGACGGTAGAGTAATAACGAGAGATCGCCGCTATAACGCACCCATAACACACGAATTGGTTGAAGCGCTTAAGTGGGCGGAGTCCGAACGTTGCCGCTCGCTGATTCTAAAAGGCGTTTTGAACGGGGCGCATCTTGGTGGTGGAGATAAAAATAAAGCCTTCGTTGTTGCGTGGTCAGGCCGCCCTATATCGGGCGTAGTTGCGCGCAGCGCCGACCCCGCTAATCCGGCCCTTATTAAAGGCCTTTCGTTTACTGGGGACGTTAGATCTAGTACATCAGCATTTCTTGCTGGCAATACCGGCGTAGGTCGTATATTGTTCAAGGATGTAACCATACGCAATCCCGCTACGGGTAGCTCGTGTGTCGGCGTAGCGGCGCACTCCTGGCAAGGTCTCCTGGGGTTCCATAATTGCCGCTTCACTGGCGAATCGACAACAACTTTCGGCGGCACGGGCATCAACTGGAATATCCGCGCGCACGGTCGTGGTAGATACGATATACGGAACGGTAGTTTTGCCGCCGCTCGTGAGCACCACATATATCTTGATAGCGTCGGTGCTGATGGTCTTGGTGATACTTATATCACCGATTGCATCTCGCTAGGCCCCACAGGTAGAACAGCTGTTCAGCTAGTAAACCGCGGCGACCCTAACGCTCTATGGGCAGGTGGTCCGACTGGTTTGGGTGCTGTATTTATCCAAAGAAACAAGTTCGCAGCTACTGGCGGCAGTGGCGGTGGTGGTGTCATTACAGTAGCCGGCCATTTAGGGCCGGTCTATATTGAGGACAACGAATTAAGCGCCGGTAAAGATGAAGGCGGTATAGTTGTGTGGACAGACGGCGGCAAGAAACCGCATCGGACTCCCGGGGGCTTCTCACACACGTTTGTTCGCCTGATCAACAACAATATAACAGGCACAACAGGTTGCCGTAATGCCATGATGCTATCTGGCATCGAGCATCTAATCATCGACGAGTTTGTTGCTAAAGGCTGCCCGACAGCTATTGATCTATTCAATAAGTTTGGCGGCTCAATTGATAATGGCCTCGTAGAGATAACAGCAGGAAGACCAGGGCGGCTGTCGCAATATAGCGGATTCCAGAGCGGTCGCAAGATGATGTATAGAGGACTAACCCTAAGCGATACCGCTATTGACGCGTATCAGAAAGCCGAATAATGCATCTACTAGTCATACTCACTGACCCGTCCCAGTTATCGGTGGAGCATTTCACAGAAGCTATCCGCTGGATAGCCGGGGCGGTGATAGCCCTGGCTGCGTTTGTTGGTGTTATCGTTAGATGGATGATGGTGCGCATAGACACCACACAGAAGAGTCTAGAAAAGGCGGTCGATTCTTTCGCAGAGAGTATAGAGCTGTGGCGGGCGCACACGGCCGAGGAGAAAGAGACCTCGGTGACCTTGGCAGCATCGCAGCGCGAGATACTGCAGGAACTAAGGTTACTTCATCGACATCATTTTGTATCAGAGCACAAAGAGTAAAAGAAAAGAACAGCCGGGTTAGCCGGCTGTTCTTCTATCAACTACGATACCTGGATATCTTTTTAGGATTGTCGGGGTCAAACAAGCCGAGCTCGGATTCCAATAACAGCTCCAGCTCGTACCAGCGGCATTTAGCGGAGTGCCACCGAAGATCCTGCTCTAGCTCATGCCTCGTTACGCGCCTATTTCCTGCATAGCACACCAGGGTATAGTCCCAGGTAGCTCTTGAGAAGCGCATGTCTGAAAGAAAACGCGTCGTGTACTCTACTGCTTTTTGCATAGCGAATCGAAAACAAACCAAGCAAACACAATCAAGGCGCTACACAGGGATACAATACCTGTTATGACTAGCGCCTGATTTTTCTGAGTCTTGTCTTTGAACATATTACAACTGCGCGCCTGTTACAGGATCAACGCTGTCGGGAAGTGGGCTAGGCCATATGTAGGGCATATCGGGAGACTCTGTCCAGCCCCATTTTCTGTAAAACGTGTCTTTTCTTATCAGATTAGCTCTGTGAGAGGCGTGGAACGCCTCGCTACCGAACCAATGCGGTAGCGTGGCGCTCTCTTCGTATGGCGGTATAACCATGGTGTTTCGATATCCCCTACACACCCACTCGTCAATAAACACCGCGAGGTAGTTACGTAGAGCAGGTGTGTACCCTATCCACATCAAACGGGCGGGGTGGTTTAACCAACCTTTTTTACTGTAGCCAGGTGTTAGCGAGTTAAGAAGCTGGAAGGCCTCTACACGTTGTTTACCTAGTCGTTTGTAGTCCATAACTTCCGCTGACGCACGAAAGTCTGGTAAAGGAAGAAATGTTTGCATAATGGTCGGGCAGATAGGAGTCGAACCTACGTAGACGGCGACCCAAACGCCGTGACCCACCACTGGTCCACTGCCCGAGGAAAAACTATTCCTACAGTCTCTGTTTTTGCTGGATCGAGTTTTCTCAAATCATGCGTTAGCATGAGCATCAAGAAACCAATAACCGCCTTTTCTATAGGCATTCTATACCTAGTGTTTAAGGCGTCTAGTTCCTCTACCTGAGCTCCTCGACTGGCTATGTAAAGTATAGTGTCTTTTTGTACTACAGCTACAGTTATGGGTTTTCTGTCTTTGTGTACGACGACTAGGAAACTATCTATTGTCTCCGGATCCGCTGAGGGCGTTCCGTCTTCTTCTATCTTCGAGCTTTTCAAGATTTATTCTCAAGATCTCTTCTGCATCAAAACCAGCTTCGTAGGCTACCATAACTAGACTCCATTGGGCGTCGCCTAGTTCTTTAACTATCTCTAGCTTCTCATCGTCTGAGTAGTCAGTGAGGCTCATCTTGTCAGGATAGCCTTTATCTCTCCATAATTTTGTCAGCTTGCCAGCAACTTCGCCGGCCTCTGAGCACAGTAAAAGTACAGGGTAGGTTATGTCTCCGCGCCCTATTTTAGGGTAGCGCCCATACGTGGCTGCTATGCGCTGATAATCGTTTATAGATAGTTCTGAATTTCTATCCTTGTCCATGTGTTTTAAAGTATTTCTCTTGTGCTGCGTTGAACGCGTGTACTAGATTAACCACTCTACTTTCTTCTATAGGTATTGTTACCTCTGGATAAGTGTCTAATAAAAAAAGGACGAACTTGCCTACGCCAGAAGGGTCTCCTCTGAGCATAGGGTCTTGCATATATGCTTTCACGTAGGCCGCTGTGAAATCAAAATCTTTAGGGGCCTCTACGCGCCTAGTATATTTACCGAAGACAAGAGAGTAGATCATTTTGTAGGTGGTGCGGAAGGTGGGACTCGAACCCACACGTCTTTCGACACAAGATCCTCTTACCACCCTAGCTTTCGCTAAGCCTTACGGTTGTGGTCTGGACTATATCATCTCCTTCTAGCCACCGGCCGGTCAGGAGCGAAGCGTTTAGTCTCTGAGGGGACGGCGACCGTCTTCCCTGCGGGTTGCCCATTTGACATCCTGTGGATTTTTACTACACTTTTGTTAGTCGCGTAGTACCACAGGCTTTAGGGGTTTCCCGCATACAGCTTCGTTCTACTTAACCATTTCTGATTAAGCGCTCAGGTTCAATGACTCTTCGCATCTCAAAAGATCAATTAGTTGCCGAGTATTGCACAAACCAAAAGACGGTTTATCAAGTTGCTAAGGAGCTTGGTTGTGATCACAAAACTGTACGGAGCTACATGCGCCGTTACGGTATTGACACACGCCCAGCCTCTGAGTACAACTATCTTTGCCGCCGGTCGCACGAGACCCCTACTAGAGAGGAGCTGTATAGCCCCAAATCTGTTGCCGCCCACGTCGCTTATTTATGCGAGGGGTGGCATACAGACAGGACCACGTGCGTTTGTTTTTGCAACACAGACACTGCTTTGATCGACCTCGTTGTCTGGCTTTTAAGAGATGTCTATAAGCTCAAAAGAGCGCCTAGACTTGTTCTCTATTCTCCGGACAAAGAGGCCGCGACGCTACTTTGCAGCACCTACCCAAACGCCCGCCTGTATATAGAACCAGCACGTAAAACACCTCTTGTTAGAGTGCATGCTGGAGGCCGACGTTTGGGTAGAGAGCTAGTAGAAAACGCTTATGAGATACTAAGGTCATTAAGGTAAGTCTTGCGCGGCTGCCAATTTCGCCACGTCCGCACCTTGTTCAGATTACTATGTAGACCAGCCTATACCCTAGGACGGATACAGGAACAGCCGAGCTATTAAGAGGGCCCTTCACGGTAACCTCATAATCTTTCCCGCTCCAACGCACGTCCTTGTACCAAGGGTGCACTTTTAGGTGTGCGAGGGCCGCTCGCACACGCCCGGAGTCAGGATGCGTTGGTCTTTTGGTAGACGCGCTTTGCTTTCTTCGTGTAGACGACATCGTCCGTGTCCTCCTTAGGCATGGTGGTGTACTCGACCCACTTTCCAGACTTGAAGCTGGACGCGAGGGCGGTGACCCGCTCCCAAGCGCGGCGCGTCTCCAGCACCCGGAAGGCCTCCTTCTCTCGAACAGAGCCGTTTGTGGGGTACTCCGGGCGCGGCCTCGATTCCACGATCAGATAGTAGCCGTTGGCGTCGCAGCGATAGGACACGATGGACCACGCCTTGCTCGGGTTCTGTGATCTCAGCGTCTGGTCGACGAAGCGATCCAAGCACATAAGCGTACCGAGCCTCCGGCTGAACCCGTCTCGCGGGTCGCACTTGGCGTGGTGCATACTGATCCCCCCGTCGATAGATACGCCGATGACCGTAGCGCCACCTGTTTGTTTCGGGACGCGGTGCAGGTGCAGGGTGCTTTTGTCGGTGTCGCGGATATGCGTCGACGAGAACGTCGCCGTGATAGGAGTGATGTCGTTGAGCTTTGAGGTAACTGTCAGATGCATCTTAGTCCGTCGTAGGTGAGTGTTAGGCGGCCGTGGTTTTTGCCGCTGAGGGTTCGTGAACAGTAGACGTAGTTATTGGTATCCCACATTATATTTGGTGTTTGTAGCGGTTTATTTACTGTAGCATGATTCATATAGTGCTGGATACACGCCTGTTTGCTTGGACAGCTTTTTTCCATACACTGGATTCCAAAGTACTGCGCGAGCGGCCATATCTCTATACGAGTGAATTGCTGAGATTCAAAAGATTCCACTAGTTTTAATAATCTGTCTGTCATTGAAGTGTGGTGAGGCCACCGGGACTCGAACCCAGGACACCTTTCGGTAGCAGATTTTCTTACTACTCTAGCTTTCGCTAGCCTCTCGTTGTAGTCTGGACTATATCATCACCTGCAACTTAATGGTCAGGTGTTCCGTGCCTAGTCTCTGAAGCTTCGCCTGTACGGCGCTCGCCTGCTGATTGCCCAATCTCCCATAGTTTTTTGACTTTCGCGCCCGTCGTTTCCAACCACGCTGTAGTCATGGGAGCTATAAGGGTGTTCCAGCAATTCTCGGAATTCACCATCCTAGATTTCTCTAGGAGGGCTCGTTGGTCGTCTAGATACTTATGTAGCTTGCCATGCGTACTTCTTGTCAAAACAACCAGATTAGTTATGTGGTTGTTTTTCGGATCGTGGTCCATATGATGAACCGTTTCGTTAGAGTTAAGCGCCCTACCTAGGGCCTGTTCTGCAACATCCTTGTGCTGTGTTCTCCCAGGAGTCTGGGTAAACACGTATCGGTTTGTTGCTTTCAGTTTGTTCTTTCTTAGAACCGCTCTGCTGTCGTAACACGCGCCGCACCACTGCTGTGTGCTCCTCCACCCCTTAAATGAGGAAAAGCAGCACACGCATAGTAGGTCGTACATATACCGACCGGCTACAGCTGCACGTTGTTTTTGACGCTCTCTAGCTATTTCCTTATGACAAGCCGCACACACGCGTCTACCTACCTCTCTGGACTTACCGCATTTTATGCACACAAGTTTTTTCATTGCACATTACCTCTTTTCTAAAGTGTAATACGCAGTGTTTTGTATGCAAAGAGTGAAGTCTGCTGCGGCTACCTATTTCGCCATGGCCTCGTGTTGGTGGGCGATAAGGGATTCGAACCCCTGACCCGGTATTTGTATTAACATAAGTGTTTGGTATAATTGGTAGGCACTCAGGGAGTCGAACCCTGGACCACTGAATGTAACTCAGTTATTATACCGTTTAACTAAGCGCCTATTACCATGACTAAACAAGCGGAAAGACAATCAGCACGTCAGATGAGATCTGACGGGAAGAGCATAACGGAAATATCACGTAATTTGGGTGTTTCAAAATCATCCGTTTCGCATTGGGTAGCTGATCTACCATACCCAACGTTTTCTCTCAGCGACAAAACGACAACCAGATTACGTGAGCGGGCTCGTCGAAATCAGACAGAAGCCTTTAAGCGTCGAAAAGGACAAGAAGATCTTGGTTTTGTCGAAGCATCAAACACCACCGACAGGCGTTTGTGGGCATTTGCTGCCCTCTACTGGGGAGAGGGAGTTAAGAACAAGAATAAAGTGGGAATGGGGTCATCGGACCCAAAGATGCTGGCTTTTTTTGTTAGCTTCATCCTCAACTACCTCAAGGCACCTGTTGAGAGCATAACACTAAGAATACAAATCCATCCAGGCCTAGATGTTAAAGCCGCTGAAAAGTTTTGGCAGCAGGAGTTGGGCTTACCAACAACAGCGCTAAGAAAAACACACGTTTGTGTGCCAATATCCTCAAAGCAAGTCACCGAACATCGCTGTCCTTATGGAACAGCAATGGTGTTGTGGTGCAATACTGACGCCCGAGCCAGAATCTCAGGCTGGATTGATGCACTCTGCCGCTGAGTTAATCGCCCTTAGTACGTTATATCAAGCGGCGGTTCGCCGCTTCTTTTATATGTGCGCCACTTTATTGTAGCTAAGGCGTTAGCTAGGTTGTCTATTGAATGCGGGTACAGGAAACACTCGTGTACCTGTGTGTCTGCCTGCGTCAACGTAGTCACCGTAATACCCATAAAGCTATCTTCTGTCTCGTGAGTTATGACAAGCATCTGGCTTGACATATGCATTTTATCGTCCACGGTTATCAGGAAGGTTTGACCCGAGTACTGTTTATGAAAGTCCTCTGCGGCGTCCATTAGACTACTCGGATTACCTTTATGTTGTGCAACGAGTTGCGCCCAAGCGTGATACACTTTATGTGTGTCTTCGGCCCTCTTTTGCATAACCACGGAGCGCTTCTTAACCGCAGCGCGCTCTTTTTTAGTGAAGCCTCGCGACACGATTTTAGCGCACTGGGAGCATTCGAACGAACCCTTTATCCCAGAATAGCTAATAAGCCGGTAAGCGTGTTTACATCTTTTCATGCGTGTTGGCGGAGGGGGAGGGATTCGAACCCCCCTACCCTTTAGAGGTACACTGATTTCAAATCAGTTTGGCGCACCAATGCCGGCCCCTCCTTGTACTATGCCGCATCGTTAACCAGACCCAGCTCCGACAGCTCTCTCTTCCCGAGCTGCCGCTTTGTTTGTATTCTGGGATTGTCCTTACGGTATTTGTAGAAGGTCTTCGCTGCCGGGTTACCGGGCACAAAACCCTCGGAGACAGCGAACAGGTCGGTCGGGTCCAGGGTCACGACAAACCAGCAGCCGTCCAGTTTTCGGTACAGCTTGCCGTTCTTTTCAAAGCGACCCTTGGCGAGTTCTTCAGCCACCTTGTCCCTACGACCAGCCTTACCGAAAGGTCTCTGACGTTGGCCGGTATACCGCAAGATACCCGCGGCGTCTACATAAAAGATGTCTGTGTAGTTCAGTCTGTAGCGCAGGAAGCCCTTTCCAGACAACGTCTGAAATTCCATCCAGGGGTACACGGTGATGCTCAGGCGGTTATGCAGACGCCATCCATCAAACCTGCGGCGATCGTATCGCTGGCACAACTCAGAGTACACTTTGTCGTAGGGCTGCCCAACGTGTTTTCTCAAGAAGCCGTACAGCGGGTTCAGGTTGTCGTGGCGTTCTTTTTTCTTTCCGCTCCACCCGAACCAGTCGCACAGTTTGCCCGTCTCAGAGGCGTTCTCAGGGTCCTTGCGCCATCCCTTGCGGTCAATGGTGGACTTAGCGGAGCTGTTCCAGCGCTCGTGCTCGATTATCTCTCTGTCGAGTCTTTTGGTATTTTTCATTTTTTTATGGGAGAGGGAAAAATTGACGAAGCAGTGCTTCAAATATCTTATGACACAAAAGCACTAATTTTACGAAAGTACTATGTTTCTCCCGGTAATACAGTATAACTCTATAGAGGTACACATGCTCAGAATACAGAGAATACAGGACGCCAGAGAGGCGATTATACAAAACAAGCACGGGCTAAAGAACTTTGCCACGGATCCTCATATAGACTTTAAGGATAAGGTGGTTATCGTATTAGGCAATTCTCCAGCGCTTAATAAAGTCAATTTAGCTTTACTTGATTCTTTCACAACCATAGGCGTCAATAGAATAGGCAGGGTGTACTCCCCTACTGCTTTGTTGTTCACTGATCCGCCTATTCTGGCTGCAGAAGAGCCTTTCTATAGAGCTTTTAAAGGCCCTATTTTTGTATGGCACAACTACATTAAGAGCTGGGTACATGAGCTTCCTAATGCGCGGTACTTTCTGCTAGGACCGCCCGCTAGACCCGCTTCTTGGATATGGCCTGATCGCCTTAGTGACCCGCTAATACGCCAAGGCACCACCACTGCTTATTGCCTACAGCTAGCTGTTTTAGGTGGTGCGCGTGTTGTGGGGATGCTAGGGGTAGATTTTTCTGCAGTTCAGCAACATTTACGGGGTACCGAGACGCATTTCTACGGCGATGGTTTATCTGTGCAGTCTACGGGTGGTGGCGACTGGCAGGAGCACCACGCCGACTTCTATTCCAAGTTTCCTGCGTGGGCTGCTTCTAAAGGCACCTCCGTGTTTAATTTGACCCCGTTTTCGGATACGCCTATAAACAGAGCGGGGTGGCTCAAGCTTTCTTTAGAGGAGTTCAGTGCTCAGTATTCAAAGTGATGGTATAACGGTGAATCAGAACAGATACTTTGTAGGAGTATACTTAGGTGTCTAAGCGCTCTTTGGTAATGACAGGCGATGTTAAAGTCGTCTCTTCTGTAATAACCGTGACAAACGATTGTCTTGGCTTTCCTGTGACAGTCAATCACGGGGCTAGTGGTAATGTTTTTATCGAGTACGACGGGCCTCACGGCCCTATATCTCTAGCGACAACTAATGGCGCCGCTAATATGTTTGTTATCACAATGCTCATGTCAGAAGAGCGGACAGAACGTCTACTTAAGGAGCGTTTATTGACTAAGTTTGGACCGGACACGTTTTCTACATAATGGAGGACGACATGGTTTCTAGTAAGCTTCTAAAAGATGGTCTTCGTAAGACACACAGAAATCTGAATAAATGCGTTAATAGCTATTATAAGTATTACGGCGCGCTACCTCCTTTTACTACAGTAGATACAATGTGGGTCTCGGCTGCGGACAAGATTAGCAACCCCCAAATTCGCGGACGCCTTCGGGGCGTTATGTGCTCAGGGTATCTGCGCACTACCGATAACAAAGTCGGTGTTATACTAGGCCTTCCTGACTCACTGTCAAAGCTAGTGGGCGAATCAAATGGACCCGGGTAAGCTACACCTACTGCATTATATACATAGCCCTTATATACTACCTAGCTCTGGCGCAGCCACACCGCCGCGGGCATTTGATCACACCAGAGTGTACAGAATACTGTTTGAGGACGGGTTTGGCGGGTATCATGACGTCAGTACCCCCGTATTCAGAACCGATAAGAAAAGTATAGAACAGCATAACGTTGTTCGATTGTTCTACGTTGGCGCTGAGGCGGATTTGGATAGACACCTTCGTTGGTTGAAGGTTGTGAGTCTCAGATCAAAAATGTCCCCTAACAGTAAAAGAGAAATCTACGTCATAGAGCAGGACATCAGGGATTTCTTGGACGACCCCGCGCTGAGGCGGTTCAGGGCAACAATAGAAATACTATTCCCAGGACAGCTTGATTCTGTGGATATGCTAACAGATGACCTTGAGTTAGCTAAAAGAAGAGTCCCACACATTTTCTAGTAAAAGTACATCAGAGCGGCGTCCCGCCCTGATCTTATAGAAGTAATGGGAAAACGGTTCCGGGCTACGGATGGAATACAAAAACTGAAAGTGATCGATTTCGTAGGTATGGACAGTGTCCTATTCGTAGGTATGGGCAACGTCCGATTTCGTAGGGTTTGGCCGACACTGTAGGCTATGTCGACAAGGTGGGGAATGGTATGGGATATGAGTGAATAGACTCGTTTGAGTATATACTTGTGTACGCCTGGCATGGTTTGGGGACCTTTCAGGTAGAGCGGTCAAAAAGAAAGACAGCACCAAATATCTTATGCCACAAACTGACTATTTTTTTACAACACTGCGCAAATTAGCCCGGGCTGTTGTTACGGGTATGCAATACATAGAGCCATACCCGGACGCTAAGCACATACCTAGGTCTCATCGAGGGCAGGATATTTCTGGTATAAACACAGGCGTGTCTTCTGTTTATACCCCTTATTCAGGACCTAAGCCAAGGGTCCAGAAAGTTAATGATGTGACGAGAGTATGAAGCAGCCTATAGTAAAAACATATACAACTACAGGTCGTGTAAAAGCTGGGTATAATCCAGCTGGCCTGTCTAGTAAGTCTCATAAATCCACCCCTGGAAGCGCTGGTACTAATGCGCATGGGGTTGTTTTGAAGAAAAGGGCCTCCCTACTTATCAGAAAGGTTTTGAACAATGGATGAAGATCTAATAGACGACGAAGAAGTTCCCGAAGAAGATACCGACGACGAGGGTTATGATTCTCGCGATACCGTCGATGACGATATTATAGAAGACGCTCTCGATGATGAGTACTAATTCGAATCAAATACTGAAAGTAGCGCAGGCGCTCACAACGGGCGCCAAAAAGATACGCCTATTTCCGTATCCTGATATGAAAGCCAAGTTTGACACAAACCTCGAAGAGGCTCTTGAGGCCAAATATATTAAAGAGCAGACCGATTCTAAGAAGGCTGCCAAATGAGCGCAGGGAAAGCGCGCCATCTTTCTAGACGAGCAGGTGTTCGTCGATCTATTCCTAGCAACATATCTATCCCTAAGTTTATGACAACTGTTGAGATAGCACAGGCTATCGAAGAGAAAAATAGGCGTCCTAAACGAACCTGGGCTAATATAATTGCTGATGTTCTATGCCGATCGAGGTCTTTAGATGACCCTACTGTCGCTAAGCAGTGAAATCAGAACCGAAACACTCGGAAGAAACTGTGCTCCTAGCGTAACGAGTATACGGGACATTTTGTCCATAATTAGCTCAGCGGAGTCGGCCTCTAAAAAAGCTGCGATAGAGGCCGCTCTAGCTGATAAAGACAGTGTGACGCTAGGCCCCGCACAGCCCCCCTCCTTTCTTGATTCGTTAGTCGAAGGGGTTTCCAGCAGCGGTGGAGCGGCCTTGCTTGACGCTACTCTGCTGGCAGGGGATTCTCTGCAGTCTTTAGTTGAGGGGCTGATAAAAGACCCTACTACCATCGCAAACTCTGTTGTAGCTACCTCTACAGCAACTATAGGCGCGTTTGGTAATGTGGCGGATATCTTTGCTCCAGAAACTTCTGCGTTGCTCACTGACAACGCTCGTAAGGCCGGTAATAACATATGCGGGCCTTTATCTGGATCTGCCCTTCCCCAACTGTCGGCTACCTGGACAGGTGTAACAGGTATACCCAATCAGTTTGGTAGGATACGCAGGCAGGCAGCGCAGGTATTCAATTCCTTTGCCATAGGTTTGGGCCTTGACAAGGGCTTCGGTGACGGATTGCGTCACATTGCTGGCAACGCTCTTAAAGTGACCCTCAAGAATGAGATGGCCACCATTAGGCAAATGATTCGCGTTATCCGGGAGCTCAATAAGGAGATACCTAACCTTAACGAAAATGATTACGTAACGGATCACGTGGCTATCATAACCACAGCCCTGTCCTTAGTTCAGTCGGCCGACAGTCGCCTAGCCGGCACTATTGAGCAGCTTAGAACTACCGGCGGCTCCCCGGGCGGTGATATAGCGGTAGCTAAAGCGGATATGAAGGCCGCGGCAGAGCTTCTCAGAAGTACCAGCTTTAAAGACATTATAGATATATTGCCTACTAGACGGTTCCTTAAAATAGCTGGGCTGTTATATGAGTTAGAGCAGCTCATAGCGGTGTTCAATAAGCTGGCCGTGGATAACCGCAGCCGAACAGATTATTTTGCAGAGTTTGAGTCGACCGTTATAGCGGAAAGCTCGGGCGCGGGGTTCTTGTATATACCCACCCTTTCTGCTGTCCGGTGCCGCCTGCTTCGTATGATAGACGATATGCAGATAACCCTTCCTCAAAAAAAGCTCGTCAAGTATCTTCTAAAAGAGAAACAGTGGTATGTTGAACTGGTCATAGCACAGGAGCTGTTGCGGTCCACTTCATATTTGGACAGGCTGTTTACTAATATGAAGAAGCTCAATTTCCGGGTGGACGTTTCCCCAGAGATGGTTATGACTAGTTATTCTGGGACCACTTCCTTAGAAGAAATCAATATTTTCTTGACTAGGTACGTTAATCTAGTTAAGCGTAAGATGACCTTTAACCTGCCACCGGCTGTTGTAGTAGGCACAGGTGACGCTGCCATTGCTAAGTTGTGTCAATATATGGACGAGCGTCCGAACTTTCATGGGGCTATGTTTGCCGAGGTGTTCTTTGGCGACCTGCCTCCTGGATTTGAAAGATTAGCCTCCGGCCTACTAAGCAATCCCTTAGCTAAGGCTGTAAGTAAGTTGGAGGAGGAGGCCGGCCCCGGGATAGTGCTCGCCCAACAGTTCATCACCCTTACGTCCGATAGAGGCTTCGATACGGCCATTGATTCCTTGCTTAGAGGGGATGTGCGCGGGTTCCTCGCCCTTGATTCGCTAACCGCCACCCTGTATAACCAGCTACAGGAGTACGCCGCTGTGGCGACCACCTGCTTACAGGAGTCGGGCGATTTGGATCAAGTTATCCAAGCAAAGACCGCCTATGATGTCGCTCGTGAAGAAGTCCGCGCCGCAGAGCTGTTTGATAACATCTTCTATCAATCAGAGGGCGACTATGTAGAGGCTGTGCTTCTTGCGGATTGATTTTTGGTAGTTATATTATTGCAGGCCTAGTTACTTTTTACCCTATAGGAGATACAAACATGGCTAATGAAGTTGAAGATGCGTTCATGAACGGAGTTGTAGCCGGTATGGAGAAAACCGCCCTTGAGGATGTATTTCTTGAGGGCGTAGTCGAAGGTATGGATAAAACTGCCGCCACGACCGCTGACCGCATTAAGATGTTAGCGGCTATTAAGAAGTTCAAAAAGGGCAGCGCCGGGTACAAAAAGGCTATGTCCGCTGCCGCTAAAGGTAATGTCGCGGAGCTCACGAAGAAGCCGTTAAGCTACCGCTCAGCGCGCAAGGCGAACGCGGCGGGGTTTGCCCAAGCTGCCCAAGCTGCCCCCGCTGCTGCTGCGAAGGGCTCAATGCTATCCGGTCTTCGCGAGAGGCTGCGTTACGCCCGTAACCGTTTTGGTGCCATGTCAACAGGCAGGAAGGCTGCGTATGGTGTTGGTGCCGCTGCGCTAGGCGCTGGCGCCGCGTACGGTGGCTATAAGCTGTATAAGAAGATGAAGGCTCGTAAAGCGATGCGCGAGCAAGCCGAAGGCTGATTCAGTTCTAGCGCTACCTAGGACGCGCCCGCTTAGGCTATGCCTCGGCGGGCGTTATAATTGATACGATGGACTATAACGTAGTAAATGTCGCCTCAGCCGGGGAAATAACTTTTGTATCGGGAGACACACCCGAACGCACTTTCGGTATGTCTGCTTTGATCCAAGAAGTTCTTATAGAGCTTCTGTCGGATTTTGATGAGCGCACTGGTCGAGGATGTAGTCTAGTCAAAAACATAACAGATATCGCCCTACAGAGCCCCCAGGAGTTGGCTCCTGTTGTATCTGAAGCCATCCGTACGGCGCAGACACATATAATAGCGAACCAGTCAGTCTCTGATAGGTCGTCAGAGGAGCGCCTGTTCTCTTTGGAGCTCATTAACGCTACTCTTAATTCAGGGGCCTTTAACATAGAGCTACGGCTTGTAAACGCTGCTGGAAGGCAAGTGCTAGTCACGGTGCCTCTATGATAGCTAACGCTATACTGGCTGGGTTACTTAAGCATGCCGATATACGGCCTGATGTTAAACTGCTTGAGCACCAAGAGCGTGTACGAAAAAAGATCAACAAAGAACCGGGTCTTCTGTTGTATCACGGCCTCGGATCGGGTAAGACGCTCTCTAGCATTGCTATAGCAGAATCTCTTGGTGGTAAGGCTAGCGTAGTTGTTCCGGCGGCTTTGCGGGAGAATTATAGAAAAGAACTAGCTAACTATGTCCACAAGCCTAGAGCTAAGTACGATATAAAATCATATGAGCAGGCTTCTAAAAAACTTGACCCGTCTGATGTGGTTATCTTTGATGAGGCCCATCGGCTAGGACGAACCGACTCGTCCAGAAGTCGGTTAGCTAAACAGGTTTCTGGAAAGGCGGTGCTTTTAACAGGCACGCCTATTCGAAACGAGCCCTCGGAGGCGCTGCCCCTTTTACAGGCGATAGCGAAGGATAGGCCAATCCCTAGAAACGCAGTAGAGTTTGATAAGCAGTTCGTTGGGACACGTAAAATAAATCCTGGTTTTTTTGCTAGGCTGCGTGGCGTGAAACCAGGCGAGGAGCGGTTTATTCGTAACAAGTCGGGCCTAGCCTCTCTTGTTAGAGGGAGAGTGGATTACCAGGAGTCTAAAGGAGAGTTTCCGGAAGTCTCTCACTCTGTTAAAGAGGTGCAGATGTCGCCGGATCAGACTGGTATATATGAGGGGCTTCTGAACGTCAACCCCTCTTTGGCTTATAAAGTACGCGCTAATCTGCCGCCAAGTAAAAAAGAAAGCCAGCAGCTTAACGCCTTCTTGTCCGGTATTCGCCAGGTGTCGAATGATCCGCTAACATATAACCAGAAGATACAGGGCAGGCCGAATGAACGGAGCCCTAAGATTCGGGCTATGTTCTCCAGCTTAACGCATAAGTTAGCGGATCCTGAGCATAAGGCTTTAGTGTATTCTAATTACCTACAGGCCGGCGTGATGCCGCTAGCGGAAGAACTACGCGCCGCCGGCGTTCCTCACGCCGTATTCCACGGCGGCATATCGGATAAGCAACGTAAGCAGATTGTGCAAGACTATAATGACGGAAAAATAAAGGTTCTGTTGATCAGCGGTGCGGGAGCTGAGGGACTAGATCTCAAAGGCACCCGCTCTGTGCAAGTCATGGAGCCGCACTGGAATAGCGCTAGAATACGGCAGGTAGTCGGCCGGGCTGTTCGTAACAGAAGCCACGCGCATTTACCAGCAGGACAGCGGCACGTAGAGGTTGAGCATTATGTAGTTAAGCCCCAGCCTAAGAGCCGTGTTTTCGGCCTACTGCCGCCGAAATATGAGCAAGGAGCTGACGCGTATATGATGTCGTTAGCTCGTAATAAACAAAAGCTTGTTGATGATGTTTTGTCTGTTTTCAAAGAAGAAGGACAGCGACATGAAGGAATCTAACATAACGTCCCTTGCAGGGAGCGCTATCTCAGCCGGGCTTGATAAGACAGCTGTTTTTCCTGTGACTCGTGGAGCTAGAGCATGGCTTACTGAAAAAGCTAAGCAGCGCGGGTTTGCTGGAGGCGCGGCGCGCTTTGCTAGAGGAGCAACGGTCCCTCTTACGATGAATTCTGCGGCAGCTGTTGCCGCACCGGTCGCGCTTGGCGTAGGACAGACGTACGCGGTACACCGCATGACAAAAAATATGCGCAACGATATGCGTCGTTGGGACGAGGAAGACATGCAGAAACAAGCTTTCGTGCCCGCTCCTCGCGCCCTGCGTATGTGGCTTGCCAAAGCCTCACGCACCCCGGGAGCTCTAACTAAGAGTGCGCCTACCGGACCCACACAAGGCTTGGGTCCGGCAGGTAACCGATCTTTTGGACGCAGAGCGGCCAGCACCGTTAGAGGTTTTATAGGCCCGGCTAGCTGGAAAACAGTAGGCGCCGCAACCGCTCCCTTTGTTATGGGTCATCTACAAGGCAAGGCTATTGATGCCATAAGTAACAGAACGTTTAATAAAAGTCAGGAGGAAGATCGTCGATAGTAGCGTACACATCGATTTTCCCGTTTCGTACACCGTCTATTAAATCTCCCCGTATATCTACAAGCACTCTTTTGACTGTAGTGTCGGCTGAATAGTGCATCCACTCACGTGAAACTGTTTGTATGTCTCTAACAAGCACGCACATATCCTCATCAATAGCGTCCATAAAATCGTCTCTAACAGACGCATATTTTTCTACCAGGTTGCCGCTATACGACAGATATCGCGCAAACGCGCCAACAATGTATATCGGCTCAGCGTCTCGCTCCTCGGTGCGGATAGTGAATACAGGACAGAGTAATTTAGAGGCTGCCGCGTGCGTTCCCCATAGATATCTGCTCGACAGTGCGTGGTTACCTAAAGTCGTCGCCTCGTATATCTGCAGGCCAGGCAGTACCTTATTAATAGTAAGAGAAGTTAAGAGCTTCATCAGTATCTTATGCCACAATATTCAATAAACTGAGGTCTTTATGACTGTTGTAGAAAACCCTAATAGATTTAGCTTACCTGTCGAAACTTTCATAAGACAGTATTTGGCGGAACAGTACCCGAAGCTCAACACAGCGCCCGGCTCTGCGGTTTATGATCTTGTCATAACGCCGATTGCGCTTATTCAACAGCAGTTCAGAGATCGTATGCGGGTTATTCAGCGTAACCAGTCGCTACGTAATTTCTCTACAATGCTTCCAGAGGAGCTCGATAGGCTAGCCGCGAACTTCCTAATATCTAAGCGAGAAGGAGAGCGCGCTAGAGGAGTTCAGCGAATCTATTTCTCCGAAATACAGGACGTTAACGTATCCGCGTCAGCTAGATTTGCTGACGACGAAGGACGTGAGTATTTGCCTATATCGGACGTGACGGCCGACAGCCTGACACTATCCGCAAGCTTAGATCAACAAACAGGGGAGTACTTTATTGATGTGCCTACAATAGCGGCGGCTATCGGGTCCGATTATAGAGCCAAGGCAGGTAAGGTGTCTCGCGTCATTAATGTGTTAGGCGCAACTAGAACAACTAACCCGTTTGATTACTCAGGCGGCGCGTTTGCTGAGAGTAACGGAGAGCTATACGGCCGGATCAAAAAGAGCTTCAGCTCTACAGGAACTTCTAGATCAGCGTCTCTTACGTCTCTTATTTTGCGAACCTTTCCTACGGTAACTGATGTTGTGATACAGGGTTACGGCGATCCGCTAATGCTAAGAGATACCGCAACAGTCGTTCTTTCTACAGATAGATTGTTCCAAGCGTCTTTCGCACAGAAAGTCAACTTACCACTAGACATGACTGGCAAGGTAATGTGGGAAGATAGTGCTGGTAACGCGATAGTTGCGCCAACCGGCGGATATGTCGGAGCTGTCTACGACTTGCTTGATAAAGACTTCAATGCACTAAAGGTGTCTTTAGATGGTAAGGTATTCGGTGAGGTATCAGTACAGCCCGGGTTCGGCGTTCGGTTTCTTGATGAGAACAGTCCTGATTTTGGAACACATTTCATAGTTACAAAAGTCGAGACAGTCCCGACCAGTGTAGGTGGTGTTCCTGTTAAGGTCCTCAGGCTGGATCGCCCGCTTTCACAAACAGGCGAGGTAACTAGTCCTCTAGATGGAGCCGAGTACACCATCATTGGTGATATAAATACCAGCACGTTTCATATAGGCGGTAAAACAGACATATATGTTAAATCAATATCAGACACCGACCAGGCTGTTGTCATCTCTGCGCTGCCTGCTGTAGCTTCGTCTGATGTAGCAGAGGTTCCTTTAACAAGTTCTTTGCTAGTTAACAACGTCGAGCTTTTTGAGAACTCAATAGGCTTTGCTGCACCAATTATCGCTATAGCCAAGGTTGAGCAGCTGGCTGTTGATAGTGATCGGGTGATAAGGGTGCTGATACCTGATGTGCACTACAGCCTTATAAGAAAAGAGGCCAGAGGGCAGTTTACGCTTACAACGTCGGATGTTTTGCGCATAGAGGGCTATGAAGAAATAGACGGGTCCCGCATCCCTTTGTTTATAGGAGAGCGTATAAAGGTCACCTATACGACTAACTCTGATATACCTTTGATTGAGTCATTTATCAATAGTCCTACAAACAGAGACGTTACTAAAGACACTAGAGTGCTGGGGCCGGACGTTGTCTTTATTGATGTAGAGATGACGTACGCAGGCGCCAGAACGACACAGGAGATGTCTGATATCATCTCTCGCTACATAACTAAGAAAGGTTTCGGCGCTTCCCTGACCGTTAATGAGCTAATCACTTTACTAGGATATTTCGGCGTGACAGATATTACGATGCCTGTAAGACTATCGGCGCTAATTACTAACAAAGATGGCACTTTTACGACTACCGTTAGCGAGGACAGAGTTATACTTAATCAGATACAGACGTTCAAGCCAGTCCCGGTGCTATCTTTAACTAAACGGTAATGTCAAAAAAGTTCGACTCCTCATCCATCTTTGGTGCTCTTCCGTCCTTTTGGAGAGAGTACTACAAAGATAAACCGGTTATCACATCTATATATGATGCCGTGCTTCGGCTTCAGGAGTCGGACTATAGCCGTCTATTTCATATAGATGATGCTAAATCTATTGCCTCTGTTCCTGTAAGTACAGCCTACCCAGTAGTCTACGAGGAGCTGGATAAGTGGGAGAAGACCTTTCCTGGTCACAGCCACTTTTACATGCAGCAGGCGTTCTCTCCCGTACCGCAGCGGTATTTGGGTGAAACGAACCCCTTATACTACAAGGTGGTTGTTGTTGGGCACCTGTTTTTAACGCATCCGCAGCTGTATCTTAACGGCAGGTTCGTTCCGAGCTTCTTGTACGTCAAGAGTACGGATCCTATTATATCCGATGACCGCACGCTCCGTGGCACGACGTTTTATATAGAAGAGTACAAGCTAAAAGAGTATATCCAGTCTCAGCAGTCTCTTTTACAGCACTGGCCGGAGGTAGAAGAGCTTGATACTGTCTCTATATATAGTTTTGATGATGTTGTGCCTTTTTACCAGGACTTGTCAGGCTTAGCTACAGAAGTAGCCTTCCCGAGTCTTGGAGGAGCCGAGGCAGTGCCTGAGCTCTCCTCTGTTGTCATAGAAAGCGCGGAGATATCGGGTAGAGTAAAGACTACGTATAACACTACGTACTCTTCAATAGTTCCTATAGGGAACAAGCGGTTTGTCCCTGGACAGGTGATACGCGTTCTTCTAGAGAACGACACTGTTCAGGATATTGTTGCGATAGCTGAGGATCAGATTATCGTTCCGACGACCTTGACTGTGGTAGAAGTGCATGAGGTCTTTAATTTCACTCTAGCGCCTTCTGTTCTACGCATAAGCGCCACAGACATAAGCCTGGATAAGGGGCGTTTTCCTGTTGGAGGGGTGTTCCGTGTAACCGATAACAAAGGGTCGTTTACGGTAACTGCGCGGTCGCAAGTTAATAGACTGACCTTACCTAGAACAATAGACACGGCTACGGCCTTTGTTTCTATCTTCAATATCGACCCAACTAAGGTACAGATACTAGAAAATAGGTTGGTTTTAGGTAGTAGACCCGTTGCAGGTGTTCGGCTACGTGTAGAAGCCGCGCTTTCCAGAGAGCACGCGCACGAGAAGTATGTTGTTACCTTAACAGCTAATGCGACCAGCATAACCCTTCCGTATACGCCGCCAGCCGGGCACTGGGTACGGTTGTACGCGGACGGGTTGTTACTAGACACAGCCACCTACACTCGGGTTAATAACGTAATCTCGTTTTCAGAGCTCCCTGCCGGAACACAGCTGACAGCGCTTCTAACACATGCTCCTGACAATATCACCGCACATGCGCATATTCAGCAGGAGTTTGTAATACCTGAGGGAGTGCAGACCACGCGTTCCCTTCTTCTGGACGAGAAGATCACGGGCGATTCGGAAGTTACTGTTGATGTTTTTATTGATTCAGGTATGTTCAACAATGCGGCCTTCACAGCAGTCGCAGACCAGAATTTGGTGTTCGATGAGTTCTTTGTGCCAGGTAGTTTCGTAAGTGTATTCGCAGAGAAGATAGGACGACCGTTTAAACACGTTCTCCCAGAAAGAGCGGACTCTGCTTATGACTATAGAGGCAAGATTGTAGATATTGCCGCCATACAGGATGGACTAGTCGTTGTAAACACCACCCTGACAAAAGGGCAGAATTTCGATCTTGTCGATGAGAATGGGTTAACTTATCTATACTCAGATGTTGCCTTAGATAAGGCGTGGTTATTCAATGTCTCGGTAGACGAGCGCAGCTTGAGCAAGGTGTGGGGCACCTTGTTTGGTATAGACGACGACTCTTCTGATTCAAGCTATCGCCGCGTAGCTGCCTTAGTCGCGGCATCGAGATCCAACTCATTGGTTGACAACATAGTCAATCTAGGGTCTATAATGCTGGGCTCTGCTTATCTAGAAGAATCCGGCACATCGCTGGGCGTGGTCAAAGAGGATGATAAAGAAGCTGTCTCTATCAGCCCGGCAGATACAGAGTCGTCTGAATTTACCGTCCCTCTTATACCTGGAGCCGCCATTCGTGTGCGCGACGGAGAGCAACTTCCTCGGTTGCATGCGGTTAATGCACTTGTAGAGGTAGGCGATCGCGAGCTGTCTGTTAATAAATGGCTTCCTGTATTTGCGGAATCACTTAGCACGGATTTCCGTATAGCGGATCGTTTTGATGCGGGTAAGCCACACAAAGTAATTAGCCGCCCGACTTCGTTCGATTCGGCTACAGGCATACTAAGCGACTATTCAGTAGATTTTATAGACGCAGAGGTTCGTCCGGACGATCTCATAAAGATCGAGTTTGTTCCACTAGACGTTGTCGGAACTGTAGACGCTGAACCTACACAGCTCATTCGCGTGACAAAGGTGCTAGGGCCGCATCAGTTGCTCCTAGAAGACCTTACTATAGCGGAAAAGATCACAGGTTGGGGTGATCTGACTTTTGGTGCAGGTGCGTACGGAGGCGGCGTATTCCGTCCGCTTATATGGCGTTATACCGTATGGTCAAGAGCCACGCGACGCCTCGACGCCTTTACAGGACTAGACACCCTGCCTGCCGAGGGCCGGGCGCTTGTAAGTGCGGAAGATCTGACCTGGTTAGCTGCGCGCCTGTCTTCTGTACTGAAGCATCACCTATTCACGCTTAAACTTGATTGGAATAGTGTCAAGAGCGCTTCCGCGTTAGACGACCTGCGTCGGCTGCTAGCTCTAATAAAGCCCTCCGAGACGGCGGCGGCGGTGTATACAGAATTTAACAACGCGGCGGGTTTGGCGGAGACTTTTAGTGGACAGCTAATCTCCTCGTCTCCTTTGTTGAGCGTGGCTGGCAACCCTGTTGTAGATACCCTTGTGGTTGGTGAGAGCCACCTAAGCGGCGTCTTTTCTGGGGCAGTAGACAACATTTCGCAGCTATATGATCCAGGCAGCTTTATTTCCGGCCCCGAGGCGTACGCGCACGCATACGGACCGGATACGCAACCAGCAGCTAATAGGCTTTATCTAACCACTGAGCGCGCTACCATGCTGTTAAAGGGATCAGCGTGGGCTTCAACCTATTCTACAAACCACGGGCTAGCCAACCTCGTTCTTAAATCAACCTACACAAGCCCGTTCTACACCTATAGCCTTTATAACTCTTTCGGTAACAGACCGAACGGTCGCTCGGTTTCTCTAACAAATAACCGCGCGCTTACAGGTACGCTGGCGTTATCGCCCGCGTTTTCATTCAGAACCTGGTTGAAAATACCGACGACGCACAGTATGTCGCCGGGTATGAGCCCGATTATATTCCGCACACAGAGCGGGCCTCAAGCGTTATTGCAGGTTCTGTCGCCGAACGGATTTAGATTCGGCGTGCGCATATCCCCCGCAGCTGTCCCTCAGTTTGCCCCGACCACGTTCACTAGAGGCGCCAGCACCTTCTTAGCTGCGTCTGTGGTGGCTACAGGCACTAGCACGTTATATGTCAATAGCGTTGCGTCCTCGGTTTCTCTAGGGAATAGCGCCAGCTTTTCAGGTACGCTCTATATAGGATCAAACACCAACCTAACCACCGCCTCTAGATCTATAGAAGCTGTGTTGGATGAGACGGTGTTTGTCGGATACACAGCCTCTCCTGCTGTTGTGTCTGGCTGGTACAATAGCGGCGCGGGTATCTGGAGCGGGCCGCTTGGTGTAGGCCAAGGACCGCTTGCTGAGTACAGAGCTGAGATGGTTCTGCACTATGATCTAGAGAACGCCTTCGGTTCTATTATGTTTGATCACTCTGGTAAAGGACGTGATCTGGTTAAGACGTCTACACTTGACGGAGACGCAGCCACTGACTGGACAGTTGCTGGACTCGTTAACACACCACTGTCTTCAGCAGGAGATCTCTACAATATATCTAGAGACGGGTACCATATCAGCGATGGTGTACAGGTATCTGCTAATTCTGAATTTGCTCTTACAGACGCCGACGGCGAACAGGTTCCGCCTTCTTTTTTTACAGTCAATAGAGGGGACCGCGTCTACTATGATCCGAACGTGGCGTACGCTTACGCTACATCTGGAGGATGGGTGCGTAAGGCGTACTTTGCTAACAGCATAGGCTCTAGCATAGGCGCTTCTAGTCAGAGTGAGTTTATTGGATTCATTGCTGGAGCTAGTACAGCCCCTGACGGCACCACGACCCTATCGCCGATGACCTCGGACATAGTGATAGGCGATGATCCTACTATCACATTGTCGGCCAAGAATAACGGAGCCATCTCCGCAGTCACTTTCTCAGCCTACAACTACCTCTACGCCGATAGAAAAGGACACCTGTTCCAGAATAAGTGGGATGCTGGTGGAGCGTATACGTTGTGTGAGACGGGTTTTGATTCTCTGTCTCCCGAGGCGTCTCCCAAGTCCAGGCTGATCTCTTTTTCTAGCAACAGTTACGAGGCGGCAACGTCTGTGTATACGGCGTTTGCTTCGCCTAGACTGGTTAACTCGGCGCTGCTAGAAGCGTCAGGTGACCGGCTTAGCAAGCGTGTCAAGACCTACGCACTAAACAACCCGCACATCGTTGAACTAAACAACACCTTTGATTTTTACATATCTCAGGTTAATCAGAGCGCGGCGTGGGTGCATAGCTTCGCTGTGCAGAGCCCGTTCACTGTTGCGCATTCTTTCAACGTAGGCGACGGCGGGCGGCTAGTAGGCACCCCAATAACACTATCCGCCCCAGAAGACGGTCGTATGCATCACTTAACCACCACGTTTAGGGGTGGGGTGATATTGTCAAATAGTGACTACTCTCGCGCTATCGGTTTATACCACAACGGCCCCAGCAAGCCGACACACATAATCACCACAGATGTCATATACGAGACATCACCGAATCCGCATATCGTGTTCATCAGCAGAGAGGCCAATCAGGCTCGTAGCGGATATGCACAGGGTGTGCATATGCGTGACCGGTACCTATGTGCCGGAACCTTTGCCGATGTATCTGCTGCGTTTGTTGAGTTGTACAACCATCTGAACAATCAGAATTCTGTCCCACCGTCTACTGCGGTGAGAATAGATGCGCAGCCGTTTACGATAACCGGGCAAGCACTCAACTCACCGTTCACCGTTACTGTGACGGCGTTGAATAACATAAATGCGGTAGATACTGCGTGGTCTACTCTAGTCACGGCGACCCTCACTAGCGGAACAGGCCTGCAAGGTACGCTGACTAGATCTCCTGTATCGGGTGTAGCGGTGTTCTCTGGGTTGTCGTTCAATACCTACGGTAATAAGACAATAGAGTTCAGTTCAGGTACTTTGACAGACACTGTCGATGTCGTAGTCCCGTACCCGGCGCCCGTCATAACAGGGCGGTCACCCACTACGGCTGCTATAAATTACGGCACACAGAGCGTTGCTATATTTGGACAGGACTTCCTCCCAGAGTCCACGGTCAACGTTTCTAGCGTACCCGTACCCTCAGCAAACGTTACTTATGTGTCTCCGGGCAGAATCAACTTAGCTCTGCAGCTAGTGCCTCCGCCTGGTCTGCGTCGCATAACCGTGACCAACCCAACCCCTGGCGGCGGTACGTCTAATTTTGTAGGATTCCTTGTAACCAACCCCGCACCTATAATCCTGTCTCCGCACTACCTGCAGCTGGGGACTGTCCCGCTGTTCTGGAACAAAGGACAGGCTGAATTCATAACAGTGACCGCGTTCCAGAGCCCGTCGAACGCTATTGCAACAGCAGCTGACGGTCTTTTCAAGGTAAACGTTTACACAGGAATAAACCAGTACGTCAGTACCTTTAGCGCTTCTCCTGTTGCCGGTATAGCCACGGTGCAGCCCGTCATAGCGACGGCAGGTACGTACAGAATAGATGCTACACACTCTCCTGTGACACTAGGCCCCGCAAGACCCGCCCCGCTGTCACAGTTCCTAACAGTGTATGACCCCGACCCTTTCGTGGCTCAGGTGTCCCCTTCTTGGTTTGCTCCTAGCGCAACAGCCGCGCCTTTAATAAACGTTTTTGGTAGCAACTTTACCTCAGCCGGCTCTATACTGTTCAATAACTCAGCTAAGCCGACAAACTTTGTCTCCCCTGGACATGTACAGGCCTTCTTAAACGTAGGTGATATAGCGGTACAAGGAACCTACCCTGTTCAGGTTAGAGTGCCTACAGCAGCTAATCAGGTAAGCAACTCTGTTTTCATAAACGTTTCGCCCATATTTGTTCCGCCTGTTGTTGTGTCTCCCAAGGCGCTTACACTAAGCTTCCCTTCTGGGCAGTTCAATGCTGGCGCTACGGTGCCCTTCACCTCTACCGTTACTGGCGCCGGCGGAGCGCTCGCTACGTACGCCGCCGGTAATCTACGGCTGACACTCAGCCCGCTTAATGACCCGCTATACCCGCCATTTGTTGGAGCGTTGACAGCAACAGCTCCGCTGAAGTTTACAAATAGCGTACTCACAGGCAGCTTCAGTGTTAACAGCTTCGGTCAGTACAGACTTACGGCCTCATATTCACCGGCTATAGGTGAACCTGTAGTAACCCCGGCCAGCGGGACGTTCAGCACTCTTGTTAGCGCCCCCGTTGTTCAACGCGCCTCGCCTTTCACATACAGCCCGCTAGGAACACAGGTTGTGTCGCTTATCGGGTCTGGTTTCACTAATACCGCGGCTGTGTTGTACTATACGATACCGAACGCGTCAGATGTGGTCACGCGCACAACTACGTTTGTTAATAGCAATAAAGTCACTTTTACGCTATCACCCAGTGACTACCCAGCTGCTGGTAATCGTGTAGCCTACACAGTTGTTAGCCAGCCCTTCAGCACAGGTAACTCCGGAGTTCAGGCTATCACGTTGGCTACGCCGCCGTCTACCTCACCGTGGTATCTGTCTTTCCAAAGCGACCCGACAAATCCCGCCTCATCATCACAGATTCCTACAGCTATAAGAGTCGGCGGGGGCTGGGTGTCCGGTCCGCAACAGGTGGTTGTGAATGCGTTTACTAGGGAGGATATGATAGCCACAACCGCCACCGGCGCGGCTGTGTTAATAACCTCTCCGCAGTCTGCTATGTTCACAGGAACGCTGACATTATGGCAGTCGTTCTCAAGCGGGCAGGCCGTATTCCCGGCAGCTTCGCTGGCTGTAAGTAGCTACGGTCAGTACGTGTTCAAAGCCACGCACTCTCCTGCCGGTGGCGTTGGTTACGTTATGTCGCCTACAGGACTGTCTTCTGTAGTGAACGTTCTAAACTATGTTCCTTCAATAACCTCGGTTACACCTTCTTCTGTAAGTGCCGGTGTAGGCGCTGTAGTTGTTTCGATAAAAGGGAATCGCTTCTTACAGGATTCTCCTAGAGGAATGACGATATCCATTGCAGGTACCAACAGAAACTTCACGTACCTGTCTCCGCGAGAAGTGTTGCTTTCACTACAACCGGCAGATACTAATAACGCTGGCACGCTGTACGCTAATCTGACTAATTACTTTAGCTCAGCCACTCCACCGTACCAAGCAGCCGTCGCTACAATAAATGTGATCGGGGCTGCCTATAACCCCAACGAAGAGACCCTGTCCCCGACTATTGAGGTATCGCCTAACGGATGGCGTCGCCGCTTACCCACGCTAGGTCCTTGGAATACCCCGAACGCTCCGTTTGGTATATATAGCGCGTCACTACGAGACGCTATGAGAAACAGTTACCCTAGTGCCTCTATCCCTAACCCAATCATACCTGTAACTAATGGATTAGGTGCGGCAGAGGTTGTTGAAGTATCCGCGGGCGCGTATGCAGGATGGGCCTATGAGATAGGATCGGCTCTTAACAGGATAGGTATGCACAGAGGCGTGTCTCGGCAGCAGCCTTATATCGTAAGAGCTAAAAAGCGCCCCGTGGGCTCCGTTATCGAGTTTGAGCCTGTTTTAATAGCTAATCCGCAAGTACAGACGGCGGTTATGGCCGATAGCGGCACAACCCTAACAGCTACCGTCACATCCGCTGGTATTGACAGACCAAGCTTCATGACTTTCTTAGGTTTGAAGGTCATGTGTGACGGTAGAGATGGTCTGAACTGGGGCGTAGGCGATAATGCTAACGGAACTGCGGACTATTTCTATAGAGACATTAAGTGGGTCAAGTGCGCATTCTTAGGAAGATGGGACTATAGAACCATCTCTCTTACGCCTAGACGCCATACGCGCTCAATGCTCGCGACAACTCTTGCGGCTCAGCAGCAGTTTAATCATCTAGGTAATCTTATAACTACCCCTGCACTGGGTGCTGGTGATAGCCCTCTGTATAGCATGAATATACAGATATCGGAGGCCTTAGCTTGCTTCTCATCAGAGCTCCCGGGGTATACAGTTAATCAGAGCCCCGCAGTGGCTAACAGCTTGTTAGTGAGCGCGGCTGTGGATCAACCTGTGTCTTTGAAGGGCGTCATTCAAGGAATCCCTCCGTCCTCGCGCACACCCCTAAGCGACCCTACAGGCACAATATTCAGATATCTGAATCCAGATATCTACACAACTGGAAATGGTGTTAATGATTATAGAGTAACTGTACGTCCGGTAATAGCCAGCGGGGCGCTAGCCTCTTGTGTTTGGGGTGGTGGGGTGAACTCTGGTTCTAACGACGTGTTCGCTAACGTCGAGCAGGCGCAAGGGGCCACGCCTGAGATCCTATCGACCTCTCCGTTCTGGACATCCACACGTGTTCTACCTTTCGGCGAGCTCACTAGAGGGTTAAGCTACAGAGCGAACACTACGGTGCCTAGCCGCCCATTGTCGGGCGATATTTATGCGGGTGTGTGGTCTTACCAGAATGTGCGCTTTAGAAAGGCCGGTCGCTACGCGTTTGAAGCCATAGTTACAAGAAACGGGTCTCAGGTACCGGGATCGTTGCCGCAGTACTTCTTTGTAAACGTGACCACTGGTGGGGTAAGTCAACCGGACACACGTTGGGAGGTAATGGCGCGGAACCCGGTGATACCTTATCTAACCACGGTCTCGCGGTCAGTGCCGTTCTCTATCCCGATTCTGGTTTCGCTGTTAGAAGACACCACACCGCCGGCAGGTCACGGCTTAGCTGGTTCGATAAACTACCGCACACCGGCAATAGGAATCAGCTCACAAACAAACCATGGCGTGACCGGCATCACCGACTCGTTTATGGTGACTATTAGCAGCCCCGATTACCTACGTAAGTGGCGTTGGGCGTATGCTGATGGTACGGTGTACTCACCTAATCTCGCCGGCATAGGTAAGGGCGGTTTTGCCACAAATATGGTTGACGGGTTCATTACACCCCTCACACCGACTACAGCTGCAGCTACCGTGTACGGCGCTCCCATGTTGAAGTGCTTGTCTCCTCTTCCTGCAGGAGTACGACAATCCGTAACAATCAATGTGCGTATTAGACCTGGAATGTCGCCCACCGTACGCCCGGGCGCCTATAACTTCAAGGCCAGCGCACCGCTGTCAATTGTTGTGGATCTATCGCCTACCGCCTCCGCTGTAGGTATTCCGCAGGCCGCCTTAACGCTTCCGCTTACCACAGAAACGCGTGGTCGTTCTTCTCTCAAAGCCTTTACTATTGAGGGAGGTATGCGTGTTTTCAATTCTTCTGGTAGTTTGCGGCCTACCAGCTACGCCGGACGGTATTTTGCTCCGGGTTGGCCCGGCGACCCTAACCATCTAAACTTTGAGCTGGATTTACGCCGCTGGTGGCCGTCACCGGTGAAGAACATCACTTACCCAGATCACGGACATAGTACTAAATGGGGTAAGCAGGTTTACACGCACGAAGGCTATTACTTCCTGTCTAGCCTAGTGGCGTACATGCAAAAAGAACACAACATCTACACACATAACTGCTTTGGAATTCACGTAGAGAACTCCACGTTCCGTTATGCGGGTAGATTGAACCTACAATTCACGTGGCGTAGATGGGATAACTATCCGCAGCCTTATGATAACAGCGTCCCCGGTAGAGCGGGCTGGATAACAGGCAACAACCGCCTTAACTACTCTTCTATAGGAACTGATCTCGTAATCAAAGGCAACAAGTTCGCCGATTCTGGTCTCAACGACGGTAACGTTCATGTTGGTATAACTGAGCACGGTGGCACCACCTACATGGACAACAACTATCACCTGAATGGGTTCAATAGCGAGCTGCGTCACGTATTTGGTAACGGGGGTTCTAGTGGCACAGCGTTCTTAGTTATGTACAGTGGGTCCGCCTTTAAACCGACCGGTAATAAGCAGGATATGAGCTGGTATTTCCCGTACATGACCGACGCGGCCGGTCCTGTACTGAATCCGGTAGACCTGAACCAATACACCCGCGGCCTTCCTATAATCTCGCCCGGCCTGTACCAGCATTTCTCTCCGGGCCACCCTGCCTACTACATATTCACGATTACTAGACAAATGCTTTTAGGCGGGGCAAACGACCAGAACTGTATTGCTTACAGGGACGGCACTGTGTGGCCGGAAAGTACGACGGATATAAACAATCCGCTACACCCATATAGAAACAGGGCCTATGGACATCCGACCTGGTCCACCGCCGGTAAAACAGATTACATAGAAATAACCCCTCCGTGGGCTCAAGGAGACCCGTTGTACCCGAGTGGTGTTGTTCGTCTAGGTGCACCGCAAACAAACTATCCCGGCGCGCACCAGCTTGGTGACTTTTACATGAGAAACAACATCATGTATACAAATGTGTATGGAGCCAATACTGTTGAGCTGGTTAATGCTAGCGATAGTCCAAGTAAACAAGTCCGGGCGCCGTGGGTCACCCCTGGTCAAACCCCTATCGGATTGCGGCAGGCCGCCTCATTCCTAACCGGAGCCAATCCTGGTGCGGGCACTAGAACAGGCGTGTTCATAGGTGGCCCCCGTACTGTTTACATGGAGGGTAACGATATACGGCACGCCCCTAGACCCGTCGTGCGTATATCTAACGTAACCACTGCGAATTCGGAATCTAGTGACCCCCCGGCACTAAACGTCTCCGGATTTGACAATAACTTCGTTGGCGGCCGCGATTATTTCGGGCACGCCCCCTCCCAAACCGGCTCAGCAAGCCAGCAAATGTCCTTCAACTTGTTTAGAGCACTCACCTCCCCGCTCCCCGGCCCGCCTGGACAATTATTCTGATTCGACTATACTTAAGTAGATAAAATGAAAAAAGTTCACTTTGTAGCAGGCGTCAAGCCCCTGGTCAGCGATATGAACAACCTTCACACCTATACGGAGGAGGCGCTGTTCTCATTACTGCAGGCAGTAGGTGGGTCGAGCGGGAGACTTCTATTTAATGCGACGCCGCCCGTCTATTCAGCGAATAACAATATCATCACTATTACGGTCCCCTACCAGTTCTTTGCTGTAGAAGGGGCCGTAAGCTATGTTCCAGAAACACAGTGGACGCGGTCAACAACCACAGACCTGGTTCTTGGTATCTATTTCATTCTAAAAAAAGCGCCTATACCGGAAGAGCGTAACTTTTTATCGCTTAATCCTGATTCTATAGCAGTGCAACAAGATTTAACCACCCCTGTGGCTTTTGAAGATATAGGTAGAGTGGAGGTGACTGTCGGTACTGTAATAACCAACCCACCGGAAGAGCCGGTTCTCGGTGCAGGCGACGTTGGTTTTGTACAGCTTGGCTTTTTGACATATAACCTCAATACAGGTGGTTTTGTCTACACTGGTAACTCTGCTGACTTATTCACTCTACCGGCCGCAACAGCTCAGCCGGCACAGCCGCACGCCGCCTCTCATCTAAGCACCGATAGAATACCCGACGCCGCGGTAAATCCCGGCGTAGATGGTGGGAGCACAGAAGGGCTATTACCTAGAGGCGGGCTGACGACGCTAATTGGCGCTATTCAGGATATACAGCCCACACCAACGTCGTCGTTTGTTGAGGTCGTCTACACTGGAGACAACGCACCTTCAGGCAATACAACCGAACCTAAGGTCGCGCTTCTGCATGTTAACTTAGCCAGCTCGTTAGCGGCTGTAGTTGAAGACCAGGCGATCAAGCTGGGTGTCAACTTCAAACCCGCCAGTGCTGTGGCCGGTACATCTAAACAATCAGCTAGAGCGGATCATATCCACGGGCTGACAGAGTTTGGTTTGATAGTAATGTCCCAGACGATTTCGGACCTGTCCATATTCGTTAGCGGATCCTTTACCGTACCCTCTGTAGGAGCCTCCGGCACTGTTGGTAAGATAATAAGCGTAACACCTTATTGGGTACCGCCTAATGCACCAGCTAATTTCTATGGGGTACCGTGCGGCTGGTTGTTGGTCAGTAATCCAGCTGCACAGACCCTAGGCTGCCGCGCCAGTATAACTGGATCAAACACGTTCTTTGTGGAGAAGGGCGCCGCTGGAGCAGCTCTTATAACGTCAGAGCTAATAACTAAGTTGGCGCAGGATAACATCATTTGGGATAATGGCCAGTTTGCTATTACAGGGTCAATACGCCTAGAGATTCTAGCCGCCAGAGCGGGAACCTTCCTAAGCTAATGAATATACAAACAGCTATCGTAGGTAAGCTTTCTGGAAAGGTGTGCGTAACGACCGTTCCTGCAGATATTGCTGAGGATCAGGTCTTTGCGGCTGCTAAGATAGCGACACCGTTGTTTAACCGGAAGAACTTGATAGTTAATAGCGCGGAAGACGTAATCGCGGGGATGTTTAGGCGTGATTATGAGAACTACATGCCTTACTACATTTCTATAGGGTCTGGTGGTGATCTTGATCAAACAACGCTGCTGGACACAGGTGAGCGAGTAGCCCCAGCGCTCACCGACACCAAAATACGCTCGCTGGTATACCGCATACCCATTATCCAAGCAAATACGGTGTCGGCTACCTCTTGGACTTACGTGGCTGTGGCTCGCCCGTACGAGGCATTAACAACCTCGCTTAACGAGCTCACGCTAGAGACTCTAAACGGCACTTTGATCTCTCACTACGTGGAGCCCGCACTTCCGGGCGAGGTTAGAGCTGAGAAACACGTAAAGTCTTCTTTAGAGTATCTGGTCATACAATGGACCCTGACGTTTAACCTTAACTAGTATGGTACAGAGAATAATCACAGCCTACGGAGCGTTAAATACCTCCAGTCTCCAGAACGATCGCTTTGCTAAGATAATCGTCCCTGGAATCTACACAGGGTTCTTTGTCCGTCCTAACCTGGGAGCGCCTAACAAGTTAGACATCATAGCTGGTTTGGATGCTACCTCTACACTAGTAACGCAAGAAGGCGTTCGTATAGAAGAGACCGAGAACGTATTCGCTGCGGTTACTGTAGGGGCGGCAGACGCTAACCTGACTAGGTATGATCTGCTTGTTGGAGAATACACCTACACAACATCCACGACAGCTACGTTGGTTTATAGCCTAATACGTGGTAAGAATCAAAAGAATCTAGATACCGAGCCTGAGCTGCCTACTGTAGTGAACCAAGCGCAGACACCTTTAGCTTACATAAAGGTGCGCCCACAACTTTCTTTTTCGAGCACGTTAAGTGCGCAGATAGCTGTAACAGATGTTATTCAGGTTCCTAGAGCGAACACTCTTAAAGGGGCGGAAGGCATCTCTTCTGTTAAGCCGATCGTGGCTCCTACAGACGATCGCCGGATATATGTGTTCCCAGGATCTATGGCCAATGCGGAAGGTACGCGAATACTGTCTTTTCTAGGAGCCTACAGTGAACCTATTGAAGAAGCCGCGTGGCCCGAGAGCGCCGAGCGGTATGTAATGTACGGCCTATCGGACGCGGGCAGCGTTCTTGTTATGGGAACGGCAGTGTCTCGCGACGCCCTTCCTGATATATCGAACGACCTGTTTCCTCTCGCCATCGCCAGAGCTAAAAAAATAGCCGGCACTATCCGACTCATCTCTTCTGAGGACATACGTATACCTTTTGCTAGACGGGTCAACACATCAGATAAGTCCATAAACTACCACGCCCTGCTATCAAATTCAGTATTCCAACATCTTCGTATAGAAGCGTTTGAGGACGAGTCCGGCATCGACCTGTCTTCGGTGGCCACGGTATCCGGTAACAAAGATAACCTAGTGGCTACTATAAACGGGGTCGATAACGCCCTTACTATAGAATGGACAGGCTCGTCTGCGGCGCCAGCTGAGGACGTTGTCATAACCACAACTGATCTTATGAGCGGGGGCAACCTAGGGTCCGTTAAGCATCTGATGGTTGTTGCTGAATCAGACGTGGATCTGGTTTCTTTTCAATACTCAGGCTCGTCAGCGGGGACTGGATTTGTTACAGCAAGCAGCTCGTTTTCTAAGATAGTACGCACTTCGGGAGCGGGTATACGTAAGTTGTTTCTAAAGCTTTATATACCTGCTAGCGGATTCATCGGTTCCAAGAAAGTAAAAATAAATAGCATTGGCGTATTGTTCACTTTAACAGACGCTGTGTTTAACACACTGTCTTTGAATGATTTAGGCCTGCTATCTTTTACCAAGGTCGTTCCCAACCTCATAGCCAACGGTGATTTCTCTCACTGGTCTAAACTGACCACAGCTGGGCGACTGGCTATACCTGATGCAGATACGGAGCAGGTGTTCAGCTTCACTCCAAACTCTCCAGCTGCTGCGGACGGCTGGATGGCTACGACAATGTCTCTTTTAACAAAGGGCGAGACAATATCGCGCGTAATTCGTACAGTAGAGACAGGGTCTCTATTGCCTGCTCTAAAGATAACCACCAGCGTGTCCTCTACAGGAAGTATCGTACTGGAGTACCGCGTTCCCGCTGCTTATGAGATGGTTGGGTCCGGTATGACATTCGGAATTGATTACACCACGGATTCTCCAAGCAACCTATCAATAGGCATCGCTTATCTATCTGTGCAAGATGATGAGACACAGGTCATTTCGAAATTTACTACGCAAGCTGTTCGCACCTCTGGTGAGCTGCTAGTATCGTCTACTGCTGTAGGAGCTGCTGTTAACCAGGTAAGCTTTTTCATAACCATATCAGCTACAGGATCTGAGCTATCGCACATTTTGTATAATGCTCGCGCAGCCGTCGGTTTCTTCACATCTCTTGAGTATAACAAAGCTCCTGACGCGGCTATTACACTACGACAATACTACGAGAAAGGCCGGGCATTCGCTTCCGGTCGTGCAGGCCAAGGTAATGTTATAGGAACAGCCACCCAGTTTGGATCGCCCAAGGCCGTTGAGCTAGGAGAGCTTGTAGCGCAAATTGTTCCTAACCAGGCCGCTGATAGGTCGTCTGGTGTAGGCGCAGTTGTGCTAGATGCTGATAAGCACGGGATTTTAGTAACCGCCACACCTACATCTCAGGACTTCTCTGTTGTGGACGTTGATTGGGAAGTCTTTGTCAAGTACAGAGGAGTCATATCATGACTTTCGTCTCAAAAAGAAAAATAGGGACACAGACCCTCAGTGGGTTCTACACCAGTGTAAAGACCGAAGGAGACGCCAGCCGGTTCATCGGCGCGGAGACGGGCTATAGAGAGATCATACACAAAAACGACTCTACGCCGGACGGGGCTCCGAGCTCACTAAGCCTTCTCTTTACACTGTCGTTTAATTATCTGGTTGGCTCTGAGCAGCTAGTAGTTTTGGCCAAACCCGGGCATTCTTTAAACACCTTTGGTGTAGCTGGTTATGTCCTTATACCTAAGGAAGGCTCCGAGCCTACTGGATCTGTCTCCCTAGTTACGTACGAAGAGGTCAACTCTACCACAGTCCGAGTAAAATTCTCTAGTAGTCAAATAAGAGACGCGGCCACTGACTTCATGTTTATGGTCCCTCACACAGCTACACCAGCGGTATCCAGAGAGAAGCTTCTGGTTAAAGATCAGGGCGATAATATCGCTGTTGAGATGGAAGGCGACGGTGACGGGGTTCTGCTAAAATCGCCTAGCGGATTAAAATGGTTGCTCCGTGTTGATGATAGCGGTAATATAGTTACTGAGGCGAGGTAAAATAAAGGGGCATGGGCCCCTTTATTGGTCTAGTTAAGGTAGAGGTTACCTCGGGGGCGTTTATTGAACGCTACGTGGAAGGCCACCTCGTTACGGAGCCGGGCGTTTTCTTCCTCTAGCTCAGCTATACGCCTGTCTTTGGCTTTTAGCTGCTCGGTGTTCGCGAACCGGCTCTCGTCCTCTGCGATGATATCGTCAACGACGCACATAGTTAGTTTTATAAACTCGCTAAGTTTTTTGTTCGTTTCGTCCATGTGGTTAGGCTGGGTGGAAAAGAGCGCGCAGATCGTGCTTCTTTTCCTCGTGGACCTTCATTCGTGGTAAGCGGTTGTTGTGGATCTGGTTTCTATGTATAGTTTGTACTCGGCTACTAATGATTTGTTTATGGGTTTTGGGCAACCGAAAACATCCCATCCTACGTCCACCCTGTTGGGTAGAAAAGAGCCGTTACCGTGTGAGTGACCGTGTAGGTGTATCGCCCCGTGGTGGCGACGGTTCCAGCTTTCTATTGGATAGTGGCACAGAACGTACCGATCATCTCCAGATGTCACTTCTACGATAGAGTCAGTTATCTCAGCGTCCTTAAGATAGGGGATAACCTTCCTTAGTATCTTTTTGTCGTGATTGCCTGGCACCAGATATTTGTAACCGTTTAGCGAGTTTACCATGGCTGCAACGGCCTCTACTCTGGCGCTCAGGCACAAGTCACCAATAATATATACGCGGTCATTTGATTGTACTGCTGTATTCCACGCCCTTCTCATAGAGGCATGCATATCCTCTAGATCCGCGTAGGGCCTAGCGCATAATCTAACTATGTTTCTGTGGAACAGGTGCAGATCGGAGGTCACTTTTAGCATTGGCGGATAGTGCGTCAAGCACGATTGAGGTCAACGGCGTTCTCGGAGCGGCTAGTTTGGTTGTAAGCGCCGCAAGCGCCACCCTGCGCCCCTCTGTAGAGAGCCGCATATAGTAATAGTTATGTATTTTATCGGCTACCTCGAAAGGGTGTTGCTTTGTGGTCAGCTCCTCTTGAATAATCTGCCCCTCGAAAGTGAAGATCAAGGTCGAGGTGTCTTTACTTGCATCCAGGCAGAGCTGACACAGATCTGTTTTAAACGCCCACAGCTCTAACACAGCCATATCTTGTTTAGATAGTCTCCGTAAGCGCCGTAACAAGGAAGTAAGGAAGATCGCAGCCGCAGCCATGATACTTATAATCAAGACACTTTCAGTGGTTGTCATTGTCCGTATGCAACACAGACTCTGGGTTGAATAAGAACCTCCTCAAAAGAGGCTCGTCTTCGAACAAATAGTGGTATTGTTGTTTCTCTACAGACTGATGGTCGATGTAGCCCTCACCATCATACGTCACGGTGGTTGCTCCTGTGACATCTTTAACAATTCTGTTGATCGTTTCGATAAATAGCTCGCCTCTGCTAGTTCTTGCGTCCGGGTACTCCGATATGGCGTATTCCGCTATATAAGCTATTTTGATTGTACTGGAGGTATAATCTGCAACCTCCCACCCGAACTCTTGTCTGTATATGCGCAGCTCCCCAGACACCGTTTGAGCCGGTATCTGTAATAGATCTGAGTGCGATATAGCCAGGCAGTGTGTTGAGCTGGAATTGGTTTCAAATACTTCTCGACGCGTTGTTTCACCCACTTCGCTTGTCCTTTCTAAAGTAGTCTAATAGTGTCGTGTCTTTCCACGAGGTTCTTTTCGTTGTCGTGCTTGTCTCGGCGAACACCTGCTGTACAGCGTCAACGTACATAGATGTGGTGAAGTCCGGACCCATGTAGTATTTTTCCCAGGCCTCTTCACGCAACATAGAACGTATATTGAGCTGCTCTATGGCCAGGTTATCGAAGCTAAGTCTAGGCGTGTTCTCTCTCTCGTACATAGCTTTGATTACACCTATTCTGAATAGACGAAGTCTGTGAGCCAACAGACCCTCATTGACTTCTTTACCAAAGCCGTGCCGCTTGTATCCTAGCACTAGAATCTTTGGATTGACTATACTATCGCACAGATGCTCTAGGATAGTATAATCGTGGACGCCGGCGATGACGTGGAGAACGCAATTAGGTGAACCTGCTAAGACATCTTTCATAAGCGGGGTTATTTCATTAGATATGTTATAACCAGTTTGCGTTGCCTCCACCATATTTATGTGGCTGGCCACACTTATGCCTATACCACGCACCATAGGCGCTCCATAAGACAGAACCGTGTCTGTTATGAAATTTCGTTGTAGACTAAATTGGTTTATGGTTATGTTGCATACAAACCCTTTATTTCTAGCCCACCATAAGAAATCGCGCAGGCGAGGCCAATCTGTAGGGTTGCCGCCGCCTATGGCTAGCTCTACACCAGCAGGCAGCGGATCAAGGATTTCTTCTAAGGCTGTTTGATCCGCTCCGGCGCGGTTAGCTTCTTTAGGCGTCGAGCTTTCGTGACAAAAAGAGCAGCCCACATCACAGAAGTTGGTTACCTTAAGATCGATACTCTCTGGGAAGTCTACTCGCTGCTCGCCTTCCCATACACGCGTCTTCGTTCCATCAGAGAACAAAGACACGCTAACATTTCCGTTGTTGTATTTATGCAGGAGCTCCACGTTTACTAGTCTCTCGGCTTTTTACTATTGACACCAGGATGATATGTTGGTCGTTTAGTATATCGCGTAATGCCAGCAATTGCTCAGCGCACACATAATGCTCCATACCATTTATGTTTATGGCCCAAGAAGGTTCCTTAAGGTTCGGCTCTTTCTTATTCGATAGAGCCACATCCCATAAATCGTTTGAAAAAGTCGTAGTATACATTGTTTTGAGAAGTGTTAAAAAAAGCACGGGGGAGTTTTACCCCCGTGCTAACGTTCCCAGCCGACCCCATCTCCATCCCCCGTGCGGTTAACTAGGAACGTGTTTCGGTCAAGACATCCAGCACGTCACTTCCGGCGCGTCGAAATCTCAGCGTCTCTGCCTCCAGATTCTCTCTTTCCGTTAACAAGCTGCGGCGCTCTTGTTTGGACATGGAGGCGTATATTTGTAAGCGTAGCTCGTCTAACCTGTCGTTGGTTGCTTTCATATCAGCAGACAAGCTCTTATTTCGAGACCAGTGTGGTGAGCGGTGCACGACCAGACACACGTAACATGTATCTAAGACGCATGTTGTAGGGTCGTGCTCCAGCTGACTGTCTCGTGCGGAGGCAGTGGTAGCGGCTTTAGCGGCCCCGACCAGCTTTTGATCCTCCACCGGCAGCCTGGCGCCAAATATCTGGTAGCGGTAGTTAGCCGCGTGAATGATGGTGTAGGCCTCAGGACTCAGCCGGAGCATGCTCTAATATTTCTCGTATTTCGTTGATACAGGAAGTCACGTCTTCAGGAAGAGGCAGCTGCTTCCCGCAGTAGCCGCAGGTATCATAACGCAAAACGTCGTAGCGCCCGCCGCAGCAGGAGACGGCGAAATAATTAGTGGAGTGGGTGTGGCTGCTAAGCCATACCGCGATCAGGCTCGCCACTCTTTTGTTCTGTTCGAGCTGTTCGTCTTTACTCACTGTCGCTTTTTTGGGTTAAAGAAATCAACATAAGGATCCTTGGGAGCGGAGGTTTGTTACTATAAGGTTTCCGGATATATCTACGCGGGCAATGTATATATCCCCTTTGTTCAGAAGACCCAGGACGTGTATTATAGGTACTACGTATATATCGACCGTAGAGTCGCGGTCGTGATAGGCCCAGCGGCAATATGTGCTTTTTAGGACTGCCGGAACATGGTCTATCGTAAAGGTGTCGCAGATAATAGTGATATATAGCGGCCCGCCCTCCTTACTAAGGAACTTAGCTAGGAGGGCGTCTTTAGCCGCCTCACTAAGCGGTGGCGTGGTAATGCTTTTTGTCATTTGTCTCTTTGCAGGAAAAACAAGAACAGTGCGCTCTTGTTTTGTGTTGGTGGGCCATGAAGGACTCGAACCTTCGACCAGAGGATTATGAGTCCCCTGCTCTAACCAACTGAGCTAATGGCCCCACATCTATCTTATGACACAAAGTATACTGTGTTTAGTTACGTAAGAAAATATGGTGTAGTGTCGTGCACCGCAATAGATACGCTATATACCGGGCTCATGAGCGCCCGTATTTTTCGGCTCGTTGAGTACGCTACAAGTGCGAAGAACCGCGTTCGTAGGTCGTCTAGAATCCTAGCGCCTATAAACTCTTTCTCTATATCGTCTAGTACTTCAGAGTGGGGCGTCATACGCATCTCCAGGACGGTTAGCTAGGCAGAGTGCGACCAGTAAGTTAGTTATAGTATAGCTTCCGAGGTGATTACGGGCGTTTTTATCTACAGGCCAAACAATACTATCATAGCCCAGCATATTTCTATCGATTACCTCTCTTAGCTGGCTTTCGGTCATCAATCCACCCACCAAGTGGTTTCTTCTACAGTACCTGCGTCGAGGAATAGCGTCTCTATTTGGCACGCTTCTGTTCTTTCTAGAGTCGCTACGAACACGGTTTCATAGAGGCATACTCGGTGAGCGTCGAAGCACTGCTCCATATCACCGGCAAGAGAGATGTCGAAATTTTCGTCTAACGCGTAACCGGTGACCACCCTATCGATTATGTCTTTTTGTAGATTAGCTATCTTTGTCATAGGCGGCTTCTAGTTCTGCCATATCTTGAGGTATCGCTAGCAGGTTTGTTGACTCCAGAAAATTCGACCGCAGGTGCATAGTTTCTAGCGTCGCGTTTGTTGTTAGTTTTTTTATTACCGGTAACGTTGTAATAGGCATAAATGGTGTACATGCTAATGAGAGTACTTCGGTGATTATACCGTCGGCCTGTTCCGGAGACAATGATGACATGATTACATGTACGAAGCAAACAGAGGGGCCGTCGGCCGCATTATAACACTTAAGTCATCATCAATATCCGTTAGAACGCTGTTATCTAGATTATATAACGGGAGCACAGCATCCGCAGCTCTATTAGACAGCCTTAGTGTGATGTTCATGATCGCACTATTAATATCCATTTCGTTGTGCGTGCAGGCGCTAAAGGTTTCTATAATCATATTATCTATGCTACTGTATTCTAGTAGTTTGTTGCTCATTAATACATGTATTCAAAAACTATGTTTATTGGAGCAAGTGCTTTGACGAGCTTACCTGAAAAGAAGCTGTTATGATACACAGATATTGTACCAGTAACCCGTTTGCAGAAAGGCCCGCCCGCCCCATCTTTTTGGAATATATCCCCAGAATATTCAAAATACTCACCAGATTTTATATCCGCTAGTTTGCTCATACACGGCTTATGCCCTTCCGGGCTCTCAATAGTGAAGATACTCAAACCATTTTCTCCCATCTGGTAGATATAGCGTGCAAGTGCATACCGCGATATAGAGATCGTCTTTCCCAGCGAAAGGCACGCACGCGTCTTTGCTGACAGCAACCATCGTCATTTTTGCGTTATTCACCCAACCTGAGCGCACGTCATTCGGTCCATAATAGATCTCAACATAGGCGAACTCTTGTGTGCTGCCTAGATCAACACTCCGATTACTTTCTGTATACTCGGAGCCGATAAGCGCCGCGACATTCTTTCCTGTTGTGTAGAACGTGTCGTCTCCAGTACAGATCTGGAACAGCGGGTTGATTGTGGAGCGCGGCTCCCAGTGCATGACAATAAAGCATACTTGATCTTTTGATAGGTTTATAGGCTCCATAACAGTATCTAACCACACCCCGTTTTGTATGACGGGAACGGCGGGAGACGGGCATTTGGTGGTTGTGGCGCAAGCGCCGCAAAGGAGAAGCAAAAGCAGTTTAGTGAGGTAGTTCATCGTTTGTGGTGAGGGTTGGGCGTCTTTGTTGATTTAACACATATATTCAGTAGTTTCTGCTACTATACGTACTTCGTTAAAGCCGATTATTGGCATAGCGTCGGTGTGCTGCAGCACGACATCGCGTGTGTGAGTATGTGCCATCGTCTCGACGGTTTTCTGAGTCGCATAGACGGGGGCAATTACCCAACTGTTGTTCGCAAAACAGATTGTATCCACCACGACCTCTCTCTGCGCATGGTTAATCAAAGCACTATTCTCCCAGCCTATGCGTGGACGACTCTTCCATACCGTCAGTTGCGAACCTATCCAGGAAGTCTAGATTTGTGAGATTATCTATGGATCTGGTTTGCGCTTTGCCCACCATCCATGATATTCTGTTTGATAGCTGATAGTAGGGGTCTGCGCGCAAAGCGTCTTGTCGCGGTGTCGCGCTTTCAACAATACCGTATACGCGGTCTTCAGAAAGATTCGTCATTCTGGTTTAGTGTTGCTTCGATAACCCCGGGTTCAAAAATCTGAGGAAAAATCACAGGCGTCCCTTACGGCCTCTAGTTCAGATGCCCCGTCGTCTATAATCGGAGTGCCTAATGAAAAGAACTCTTCCTCCAGCAAAACCTCCCCTATTAAAATGCTTATATTATTGACGATAGAGGAGGGCGGGCCCACCACAAACAGTCTATCAACCGCGGTGGCTTCTTGAACCAGGTATGCTATCTCTAGGGGCTTTTTCTCGATTGCGCTACGTTTATCCTCAAAACCTTCTATATAGTTGTCCATAGTTCCCCCTCAAAGTAAAGCAACGAAAGCAGCCTTTCCGGGGTTGTTGTAGATTCGCGCATTCTTTGGACGTCTAAAAAGCCGTCGTGGTCTACATCTAACCGACTAGCTATTATACGTACATCGTGTACGCAGATATCGTCTATAGCGTGGTATACCATGCCAAAAATCGTGGCCTCTAATGGCGGCGGTGCGGTTGAGTAGCTTTGATTTTCGTAGTTCATGTTCAAAGGGGCTTGGGTTACCAAATATCTTATACCACATTATGATAAGATTGTGGCGTCCGTTATCTCGTACATAGCGTCCCGAATAAGGGCATCGTCCCTAATGCGGTCAAGCGTCACATTAAATAGTTCTGAAACTCTAGGCCTGTTGGGGCCTAGCTTATGCTCTATTTCTATAAGAGGGCCGGCTATTGTCGGATTAGGAAGCGCCTCCTTACATATTAGGGCCATAGCCATATTGGTTGCCCGATGTCGTACGTCAGTCTCGCTCATTGGTTCCGGGGGCTAGCAGTAAAAAAAGAAGCGGTGGGAGTTGCGCAACCCCCACCGCCTTTTGTGTGCTAGAGCCGTGCCCGGCTCTTCCACAGCTCGCTGCTGTCTGCTTTTTTTTTCAGAAGATCTATAGCAGGATAAGAACTTCCGGGGCCGTTTGCATCAGAGCGGTGACTAGTCGCAAAGATACTAAGGCTCGTCTACCTTTTCAACGCGCTAGGCTTAAAGACCTGTTTATCGTGGCCTAGCCCACGTAGAAGTACGCAAATGGGGGAGGTCGCCGCTTTCGGTCGACCACCTCCCCCAACATATGACCCCGCACAGGCCGGCCTGCCCACAATGCAAGGGTCAAATATCTTATGCCATATTTGGGGGGTATTTTTGACCTAAAAGGAAGGCCGGGATTAACCCGGTCCCCCTTCTTTCTCGTAGCCGCTAGGCTATTGGACGTGCAGATTCACGTCCATCCAGAAGATGGAAGCGTGGGGATCTGTCCAGTCAGTTCCGTTCAGCCATGCGCCGATCTTGATGCGCGACCAAACGCCGAAGAAGGTTTTCGGTAGAGGCGTGACGACGGCGCCGTCGACCGCGACCATCTTGTACTGCGTCGCGATGCCAAATTGCGACACCTCCACCATGCCACAGTCAGGCAAGACCTTCGTCTGAACATAGGCAGCAGAGGACGCCGGAACGTCGAAGTTTTGGAACGCCACCCAGTACTCGTTCTCGGTCTCGTACACCACCAGCTCCATAGCCAGGATGTTGTCCTGGCTACGGTAGATGGGGACCAGCATTTTTTCCTGAACCCGCTGGTAGGCGGCCTGCGCAGCAGCAGCACTAGGTGCCGCGACTGTGGCCGGGGTCAGCGCCCGGAACGCATAGGCCACGGTGGCGAGAACGAGGAACACAAACGCGACGAGCATTTTGCTCTTCATGATTTTCTTTCTTTGTGAGGGTGTGGTTGATCCAGGGCCGGAGGCCCTGGATGTGGTTACGCCTTGGGCGTGATGATCTCGGTCTTGGAGACCGCGGGGTTGGGATTTCCGCCGTAGTACACGTTGTACTTCACGATCACTTTCCCGTTGGGACCTCCGTAGGTCCCGGTCGTTGCGCCGACGACAACGTGGTCGCCGGGGCTGGTGTCGTTGACGTAGATGAGCCTCTCGTTGGCCTGAAGCTCACCGTCGTTGTTCGAGTCCACGCCGGCCTCGAACTCTACACGGTCGAACTTTGCCGGGCAGTCCTTTTTGTCGATGGCGCTGAACTCGGCGCCGGAGAACGACCAGCCGCCGGTGTCCGTGTTCATCGTCATACCGCCCAGGATCAGCTCCAGGCACTTCGACATGTACACGCCACCATCGATGGTAGCGACGCACGATACGAGCACAGCCGCGAGCGCTGTCCCGACGAATACCTTTCTCATGTTTTGCTCCGTCAGAGGACGAAAAGGCCGCCGGATTTCTCCGACGGCCAAAGTGTGGGAAGGTCCACACTCTTTTTATCTTATGCCGCTTTATCTTCTGGTTTTTGCGTCTCCTCTGTGTGTCTCGCGCCAAGGGCTTTTAGGAAAGAAGCTCCGGCCATCTTAGGCGAACCACTCAACACAGCCTTGGCCGCAGTAGCATAATGCTGTCTCTTACGAGGGAAGAACAATGCTAGCAACAATTCAATACCTGCTAGAAGACCGGCCGCCTGTGGGAAGATGGATGTTATGACAGACTGCAGAGCAGGGTTCTGTAGCCACGCCAACAAGTCTTCGTGTTGTCTTAAATCCACTCCTTCAATAGCTACATGACGAGCACCGGGCTTGAGAGCGCCGACTGTGGTTAGTACGACCGGCGCACCCTGTTCACCACTAAAAGCATCCGCCACTTTTTGTGGGATAACTTCCGGCGGAACAAGGATGAAGCTTTGCGGCGGCTCCGTGTCTAGTAACGCCGTTTGCGGGGCGAACACTAGCGCCTCTTCCGGCGTCGGGGGCGGCCCGTTACGAAGGCTGGGGCACGCGACTAGGCCTACGGTAAGGCATAGAGCAATAATCAAAAGTTTTACATTCATGGTTATCTCCTTAAGGAACCTATTTAAGTATAGTGTAAAAAAGAAGTAGGAGGCCTACTTCTTATAATTATCAGATCTCGCCGCGCCCGAAGGCCGAGATCAGGTTCGGTGTGTCGGTATCGAACCCCACAACGTCCAAACAGTTGGGATTGTTCGGATCACTTATGGTGAACCCGGTGGAGGTCATACCCACCACTACCATTCTAGCAGCCCTGCCCATGGCCTGCTGGTATTTCTCCAGGGCCTTGTTAGGGTGCATAGACGACCCGTTGGTCTCGTTATCCGTGTAGATTGCGAAAAGGTCGACAGGCACCTTGTTCGCAGTCGCCCACGTGATAGGTGAGGCGCAATCTGTCGCTCCGAACGGTATCCCGTTTATCTTACGAATCGCTGTTTCCAGCGTATCGCCAGCCACAATCGGGCAATCGGACAAACTTTTTTGGAACATTTTGATTATATGGCGAGGCTCTGTCCGGGCCGTCACTAGGGATAGCGCCGCCGTAGCGTCTCTGCAGCTCATAACGTTTTGTCCTATGGTGGTACCCATAGAACCAGAAACGTCTAGCGCTATCATAACGCTCTTGTTGATGGGCTCCACTGTTTTGAAGGACAGGTAGAACGCCTCATTGAGTATTGTTTTGATTTCTTGCTGAGGAGTCCAGGATAGCGAGCCTTTGAGACCGTGCCCCTTTCCATACACCAGCAACGCGTTCAGAATAGCCATCGGATGCACGCGTGACTTTTTCAAGTACGTCTCATCCAACATCTTCGAACGAACCGTAGCGATTTCGTCAGATAGTTCGGTTAGTGTACCGTAGGCGGTCATTCTTCCGAGATTGCGCAACATGGCCGTCAGCGGCATGTTCGGTAGCAGAGCGCGCCACACAGCGTTGTGCGCCAGTAGCTCCGTCGGCACCATTTCCCAGGTCAGCGCCGAGTTGCGCTGTATGACACGGACAGCGTCTTTCACGGAGGAGCATGTCTGCAGATCCGTGAAGTCCCGCACCAACGCCGGAAGCGTGGACAGGTCGTTGTGCTTGTCGACCGCCCACCCTAGTAGGTGGTTCATAGGGATGTTATGCGCCTTAGGGTGCGAGAGCCGTATGGCGTCTCTGTGTGACCACCCTTCTCTCTGGCGATATTTGACCAGCTGATAGGCCAAGGCTTCAGGAGTCTTGCTCAGATACCAGCGCGACACAGCCTTTTTGAACGAGTGGCCCCAACCACGCTGTTCCTGGACATCGCCGATAAATGAGAAGAGGTCTGTGCTGGTGCGACATACCCGCTTCATTGCCTCTAGAGCGAGCTGTCTCGCCGCGAGGTTTTTGCTGGAGGCGCACAGCGAGAGAGCGAACACGGCGGGCGCGTTCTTGTGAGCTCTTCCACCTACGCTGATCTCCTCTATTCTGCGAACAGTCCTTGCCGGATCTTCTTGTATGCACGCCTCTATGCAGGTGGCGTTTTGTCTGGTCAGTTTGCGCTCACCAACGTAATAAGTACCGCCCTCACTTCCTAAAATCAGAAAGCGATCGAGTTGTTTCCATTTGTCTAATTGGAAGGAGAAGCCGCCGCCGTTGTTTGCAACGGTTCCCGGGGCCTGCTCCCTCTGTGTATAAGTAGTGTGTTGTCCGTATCTTGTCACTTGGTCGCCTGTAGTTCGGGTACAGAAAAGGCACGGCTTTACGTACCGTGCATGAAAAGCATTTTGGGCTCACGAAGTGTTTTTTGCTACCTAGACGCTTGTTTTGTTTTTTTCATCCATCTAAGACACATAACTTAGCGGAGACAAGCTTTACTTCAGCACTTTTTGGAGCAACTCCATCGCGCTGGTGTACTTTTTTGCTAACCTAGTCCGGTCTTCGGGCTTCAGGTTATGTAGGCGGGATAGGTTGTGTGCTATGTCTGCCTTTTTTACTACGGCAGCCAGTCTATTCTCACACACCCGGTTTATATAGTCGTTATATGTAACGCCGTCTGTCTTTGTTAGGAGCAGTATGGCGTCTACACATCGTTTTGAAATAGAGTCGACAATATAAGTCCGTGTGTCGAACCTGATACCATCGATGGAAAGCTCCTCGCTGTCCTCTACCGCGTCATGTAGGACTGCGACAATCTTCTCATCTATCGTTTCGACAGCGTTCATAACTGCCAATGGGTGTAGTATATAAGGCAGGCCAGCTTTGTCAGACTGGCCCTTGTGCGCGGCTACAGCTATGCGAATGGCTAGCTCTAGTTCTTTACTGCGCGCCTGCATATCTCATTTTACCGGCAGCTGGATCATCATGTTACCGCCATCGCCGAGCATCATAGTGGGCAGCTTTCCATCCCACCTCTCCAGATACCGCAGCTGCACAACCCCCGGCGTTGCCGCGAGGGCTTTACCCACCTCTGTGATAGAGTATGCTTCTGCATCGGCCAGTATTTTTTTGGCAGCGGCCGTGTTCTCGGAGGCCTCTCGCTCGGATTTTGAGATCCTGATCCGCTCTTGCGATTCCAGGTCCTTCTTGTCCAGAATGGCTTTCTGCTGCTCCACCTCTTGGGCAGCCTTTATTTTTGCAACAATCGCGTTTTGAACCTCCTGAGGAGGGACCATGTCGCGCGTAATAACCGCTAGGATCGTGATGTGTTTACTGACGGACTCCTCTAGCTGCTCTCGGAAAGTCTTTGAGAAGACGGCTTCACCTTCTGGAGTAAACAGATCCGAATTGCTCTTGAGCATCTTGCCAGCATCACGCACGGCGCCCCTGATGGCAGGTAGTACGATCTTTGTATCCAGATCGCGCATCGTCCCGATGGTCATAGCCACGTCGAAAACCGACTCCGGGTTCAGTTGCCACTGTACCGTGATGTCGCCAACGACAGGCAATTGATCCTGTGTGAAAATGGAGATGTCCTCCATGACCTCTGTTTGCATCTTGAGGTCATACTCTCTCCACTCATAGAAAGGATTGGTGAATTCCGGGCCGCGCAGCTCCTTGCGCTGCAGCTCGCCGAAGAGCACAGGCACTTTCACCGTACCGGGCTCGGCCGTTTCCCAGGAGCTCACTCCCAGGAGCGCTGCGATTGCCAGCGCCACGACGGTCAAGACTGTGAAGACAATTCCCTTGAGGGACGGGCCATCGTTGTAACGAGTCACTGGAAGTCGTTTCTTTCGTAAGGTTCTAGGTCGGGGACTTGTGTAGCGTAGATAGAATCAAGTCTTTCACGGCTTTCTTTGCCGAGCTTTATATTCTGGATTATTGCGTTGTAAAATAGCGCCAGCTCATGACGTAACATACTGCGAGTGTATTTCTTTGTTATGAAGCGACCGGTGAGGTATCCGATCGTAAATATGGCGGCCGCGCCGACGATAGAAACAAGTACACGTAGCATCACGGGCAGTCCTTTCTTACGGACATTTATCTTATGACAGATAAGCGTGTCCTTTTGGTAAAAATAATGTTTATTGCCCCATGGGTAGGTGGTGCGCCCGGTAGGATTTGAACCTACGACCATTCGATTAGCCTCCCACGACTACTTACGTAGACCGCTTTCGCGTTGTGGGCTGGACTGTATCTTCACCGTCTCAGGTGGGATGCGTACAGTCTCTGCGGAACCCGAGTTAGGCGGTTTCCTCAGGGTTGTCGCGGTAGTACTTGCGGTACTCCCGTACGAGATTCCCTGATATGGCATCCTCCACTATTTGTGTTCTTCCTTGGTACTGAATGCGTGCACTAAATTGACCACGGCATCGCCGTGAGCAACATGTAGACTCGCCTCCTTTATCCAGGAAAGTTTGGTTACGTGGCTTGTCGAAAAGAGCGGAACAGTTTGGGCACCTTAATGTTACCCACCTTTTTCCGACATCTTTACTGTGCTCACGATTGTGCGCCAGGGTAGTTAGTACTTCCAGATTTGTGATCCGGTTGTCTTTCTTCTGCCCATTTTTATGGTGCACAATTTCATCCGAATTGAGAAGTCTGTTCAGGTGGTTTTCTACTACCACGCGGTGCTCCAAAACGTACCCATGCTTGTCTGCTTTTGGGTGGTTCCGTACCACAGCGTAGTTATAGGTTCCTTTACTAACTATCTTCTCAATCTTCCACAAATAGGTCCCAGTGGTCAGCATGCTTGGTATAGTATACCAAGTTTAGCCGACTTTGCAAAATCGAATGCTCTATCCAGCTGAGCTACGGGCGCACTTTGAGGTGCCGGCAAAGGATGATGGTCCAGTCATTGTTTTAACCATTAAACTACAGGCCCGTTAGGCGGACCCGCTGGGACTCGAACCCAGGACTTCTTTTTTTTCAGAAAAGGTAACGGACAATCGACGGCCGGCTGTTTTTGGGGGGTTACTCTACGCCGGCGTGGTGTTCTCTGTGACAGTTAGCGCAGAGAAGCAAGCACTTATCCAGCTCTACTTTAATCTTATCAAAAGATCGTGTAGTACCCGTGCTTGATATGCTAAAGTCCTTGGCCACAGGGTCTCTGTGGTGAAACTCTAGAGCGGCTACGCATTTGTTGTACCCACAGACAGCGCATGCGCCGCCCAGGTACGCCACGGCAAGCTCTTTCAGCTTTCGACGCCGCTTCGTTACGGCCACACCTAGACACTGTGAACAGCGGTAGTGTTTCCTACTCGGTACGTAGGTGTATATCGTCTCTCCGTGCTGTTTACATGTCTTAGTGATGTGCTTTTCTAATGTATCCATATACACAAATATGTACAGATATGTGGAGGCATAACAAGCGCTGCTCTACCATTGAGCTACCAGGGAATTGCTAGCAAATATTTACCATCCTGTGACATGGGTCTCTTGTTGAAGAGAAAGGTAACGGAGTGGTAACGGCTAGCTATTGTTGGGTGGTGGGATCACGGAGAATCGAACTCCGGTAGACGGATTAAAAGTCCGTTGTTCTACCATTGAACTATGATCCCCGTGTGGAGCTGGAGATGGGACTCGAACCCATGACCCTTTGATTACCTGCCCACTTTGAACTTTCGTTCGACTACATTACACTAGTCTAGTGGGATGGACTTTCTCTTCACCCTCGGCTTTACGTTAGGGTGCGCCGTGTAAAGTCTCTACACTTGCCCGGTTCTTTTAGGAACCTGCTAGCTCGGGATTGCCATTTTACAGGTTTCCCCGACTTAGCGGCGTCCACTTTATAGGTTTCCCTAGAAAGGTCCGTATTATGACCTATTGCTGCGCTGAGTGTCAAATAACGTTTTCTCGAAAAGACAAAGCACGTTCTGTGAACGCGTTCTGTTCTCGATCTTGCTCCGCTAGCTACAACAACAGGAAGAAACCTAAGAGAGCGAGACTCCGCCAGGATTCTTGTTGTTTTAGTTGCGGAAAAGGTACCCTTAACCGGAGGTTCTGTAATTTGGAATGCTTCCATAGACTTAGGGCCGATACAAAGATCGCCAGCTGGTTATTAGGACAGGAGACGCGCATCTCTTCTTATCAAAGAGACGTTATCCGTTCCTGGTTATTGAAAGACCAGCTAGAGAAATGTGCCTTGTGCGCCCAACCAGGAAATTGGAACGGCAAGCCACTGTTTTTTGTTTTGGACCATATCAATGGAGACTACACCGACAACAACAGAACCAATTTACGCCTCATATGCCACAACTGTGACTCACAGCTATCTACATACAAGGGCAGAAATCGCGGTTTTGGGCGACACGTCCGAAGACAACGATACGCAGACAATAAATCATTCTAACAAATCAAAAGCTCTACCAACTGAGCTACTCCAGCAAGCTGGCCGGACACGATCAATAACAGCTACTGACTGCTTCTGCCTCGTATACGCGAAGTAACGCGAGGGTGTGGCTAGTTACTTGAGCTGTTCTTGAAAATCAACCGTGTCCGGCCATGACGGCATTTACAAAAAAGGGGGCTGTGCCCCGCGTCTCTGACGCTTTCCGTAGCAACTTTACGGCGCATGATTTGTGTGCAAGAATGCTTTTTTGTCATGCTCTTTAATGGCGGTTTTGTGCGGATCCGCCAACCACAGGGGTCTTATCAGGCTTCTGGGTGTCCAAACCCCCAAACTATTCCAGGCCCGGCGATAACTTCCCACAGGCTCCGAATTAAGTAGCTGTATCGCTTAGTTACTTATCTTTTTCTGGATGCGTCTGTGGTAAAGCTGGTTTTATGCTATCCTCTCAGGAAGCAATAATGGATAAACCAGCAAATCCCCCAACATAGCCCAATGGGTTTTACAGCTTACTTAGGGCGAATGGTACATCAGCTAACCGACAGGCCGGGAGACCTGTGATAGAGCAGCGCGTTTAACGCGTGCCTCGGATAAGGGGGGACTTTGTCGACAAAGCTCCCCTTATAATAGGCCCAGCTATTGAAACCAGGCGAACCTATATATGGAAGTCGCTCTACTGTTTGAGCTACCTCTGTGAAACGACCTTACTGTATAGGGAGTCGCGCCCTATGTACCCGCACGCTGGCAAGGTGTTTTCTCTTAACGTAACAGTAGGGTCTAGGGAGCCCGCTGCTCCCTACGGGATGAATTGCCAGCAAAAGTTGCTAATGGGTGATTTTACAAAGGTAACCCAAAAGCGGCGGCTGGCTGTTTATGGAGCGGACAGAGGGACTTGAACCCTCAACATTCAGCTTGGAAGGCTGACACTCTACCATTGAGTTATACCCGCAGATGCTAGCAAAATTTAGCTATTCGGTTTTAGTGTGCTATCCATTACACTATGGCCCTGTGTTGGTCGGGCCACCGGGAATCGAACCCAGACTACTACCTTTGAGTGGTAACGAGTAGCTTACGGCTAGCTGTTTCTAAAAAAGGCGTGCCTGGTTAGGGCTCACCTTTGCGGCCAGAGCGATGCTCAGGCGGCCGCACATTTGCTGCCGACAAAAAGGGTGACAACGGGGATAAACCTGAAAATGTTAACCCGCTGTCGTACGGCCGGCTGTTTTTGGTTGCGCTGGCGGGATTCGAACCCGCGGCCTTCAGGTTATGAGCCTGACGAGCTGCCGGACTGCTCTACAGCGCGCTTTATGTAGTATAGTTCCGAGTGTCTCAGAACCAAGGTGTTTTTAGAAAATAAGTGCCAGTGTTGACCTGCGACTGACACCGTCCAACACACGCCACTGGCAACGGTGTTGTCTCTTTGCATGGTGCTGCAGTCCGGCCCGCCACCTAATAGCTAGGCGCGGCCTGAACCCCTCACAGGGGGCTCATTTCTTAAAGGCGAAGACCCGTACCAAGAAGCATTCGCTTCTAATCTTCCTGCCTACGAACTCAGGTTGATGAGCGGCGTGCTCCTCGGTACGGGCTTCCAGCAAACGCCTTTCGTGCCTGGGAACGTATGACATTACCAGACATGATCGGCATCAATTATCTTATGCCACGTTTGTTAGGATTTTTTGTAAAAAGGAAAGGACCTAAAAAGGTCCCTTCAATAGTCTTATAACATGTTTTTTGATTTTTTTGTATGAGCATTTTTGTGATTCATTATAGGAGCTATTCATACAATGCCCCCTTGGCTGATCTTACAGCTGCAGCAGGCGTCATTTATTCGGTCTTTTAGGGATCAGGCCTCGATTAGCCATGTCTTTTTTATTTAGCTTCCCGCGCAACGCTATCTCACGTAATGTTGCATCCACATCATAGGGGTGTGGATAGGCGTGTGCTCTTAAACTAAATAACGGCTGTATATCACTTTCTTTCCTAAGGTGTGGGTACGTCTTTCCTATATGATGCGCTGCCGCTGATACGCCAAAATAATAGGCGTTGGGATTGTCCGAGCCTACAGGATTGCCCTCCTTGTCAAATATGCCAGCTAAGTGCCACAGCTTGAGCACTTCTGCACTGGCATCAAGCCAGCGGTCTATGTATGCGTACAGTTTTGCTGTAAAGTCCCGCCTGTGGGCGTCTTTTTTTCTATCTAGGTAGCTAATTCTACGGATGTCCATTGGAGTGAGTGTGGGGAAAATGTATAATTAGACATAGGAGATAAGAGATGCAATCATATTTTTACAAAGGCTTTAAAGAAGAGCTGAAAAAAACAGCAGTTGCTCCCTTAGTTGGTGCTCTAGCTAAGCCGGTAATAGGCGGCCTCGTTTCTGGCGCTGCGATGACATTGGGAGGCAACGCAGTCTCTTCCATAGCCAATAAGCTGTCAAAGCCGCCCAAAAATAAGCCAGGATCGTTCAATTATAACATACAATGAGCGACTCAGATCTCGCACAGAGCAAAAAGAAGGCTTTAAACGCCCAATTGCTACAAGCAGGGCTGTACGGATCTCTATTTGGCCTCAAAAAGCTGATTCCGGCGTCAGCTACGCGGGGTGAAACGATTAAAAGAGTGGCTGGGACCGCTGCGGTAGCGGGAATGTTGTACAACGGGTTTCGTAGCCTGCGTCTTATTGAGAACTACCTCAAAAATAAGTACGGAGAGCAGTGGAAGACCAAAGAAGTGTCCGAGAAAGACGGTACACTACGAGATTTGGTGCTGGAGAAGCCACAAACTGTCTTTACTATGCCTCTTATTACACAAACTAGGGCTATTTTGAGCATGGAGCCACTAAAAAAGGTCGCTTTTGGCATCTCTGCGGACAGAATTAGTAAATTACGGTCTGGTATGCAGGTTGTTGAGTCAGATGTTCTGGGAAAAGCGCTACTTTCTGACAATTCTCCAGCGATTCAGAAGCAAAAATTGATGTTCCGGCGCTTGGCAAAGCTACAAGGAGACACACCGGAACAGGCTGATCTCTTCTTTGCAAAAAATCTGGCTCATATGAGGAGAGAAAAGGGCCTGCGTACCCCTGGTTTAGTGGGTCAGACGCTTGATGGTCCGGTTATTTTCTACAATAGACAGATGCTTAAGGCGCCATCGAGCCTTATAAACAAGAGAGAGGCCTTAGCTAACCTCTTAATACAGAAAAATCACCCGCTTATAAGCCGCTCCGCTATATTAAAAAGCATGGCAGTAGCAGCAGCGGGCGAGCGTAATAAGATGAAACGCCCTATCAAAGCGATTAGCGGAATAGGCGCAGCAGCTGTAGATAATCCTGTCAGGTTCCTATTAGAGGCTGGTGTTCTTGTGGGCGCAGGATACGGAATCAAAAAACTAGTTGACGTCCTAAAGGAGCGCTACCGTGAACGTAAAAGACTGGGTAAGACTAAAACTTCTTGAAAAAACCGCTTCCGTTAAGAACGACGCGCTACTAGGGGCGCTCATTGGTGGCTCTGTTGCCTACGGCGGGGCCAAAACATACAATAAATTAACCAAAACAGTAGAAAAACTGGTCAATTCTAATGAAAAGAAGCCAAAAATGTCTACTGGAAAGATTAATTTGATGCTCGCTTTAGGTGCAGGAGCCGCTACAGGAGCCGGCACCACTGCCGCATACTCATCAATCAAACGTAAACTACTAGCTAGGAGAGCAAAATGAAGGGTTTTGATAAGGGATTTTTTGGTGAGCTAGAGAAAACGGCCGGTAGTGCAGGGCCTGGGGGCTTTAAGTCCTTTGTTGAGGGGTTCAAAAGACCTGCGGTGGTTGATCATGTAGGTAAACGCCTATCAATCAACGCCGCGGACAAAAGTCTGAATCCTTTTAAAGCGGCAATATCCACAAAACGCCAGCTTATAGATGGGATGAGGGGTATAGCGCCTGGAGCCTTGGACAGAACTAAGCAGTGGCACGGTACGGCTAAGTGGGGCGCTAGAGCTAGAAAAGCGCTGCCTTATGCGGCCACCGCCGGTGCTTTGTATGCAGGCCACCGCCTATTAAGACGTGATGACGATGAACGCCGCCGTCGCTAAAGCAATTATCTCTGGACTAGAGAAAGCCGCCAGCCTAACTCGTTTTAAAGGGCTGTGGCACAAAGCGTCTCTTCACAAGCCTCAGCCATTACCAAGGCGGCAAGGACTGAACACGTCGTATGTCTCCATGCGACCGCTAAATAAGAGCGCCTCGTTCGGGAGACTGGCTGAGAAGATACAAAGTAACCCCCGTTTAAAAGAGTCTTATATAAAGAATCATTGGCGCAGGCCTACGCACAAGCCTATACAGTTTAGAGAAGCGCGTCCTAGAATAAAAAAATCGAAGAAACGTGATTAAGACATTTGTCACCACTCATCAGTTACTAAACTTGATGAACAATGGGGCGTTTGAACTAGGTGACGGCACACCCTTTTGGACTTTCTACCCCAACCAAAACAGATACTCTATCACACCTAGTGATGGAGTAGCTGGTTTTTTAACGACAGAGCTGATCTCGGACACTCCTTTTAAGTTCACTCAGGAGTTTGGTAAAAACAAGCAGGGTGTGTTTGATTTTCCTGCTCCCGCTCCCGCTGGTATACGATCGTCCATAGCCGCGGGGTATGCGGTAGAAGAAGCAAAAGTACTTCCGCAAGGCTCGTATACCTTATTTATGCAAGTTCGCTCGTCGTTCGGTGATGCAATCATAACACCAGTAATAGAGGGACCGGGCGTTTCTTCTGGAACTACTGTTCCTGTAACCGCCGAGTTTGAAGGACCCTCTGTTGTTCGTGTATCAGGCACAGAATGGGCGACCGTTGTCTTCCGGTTCACGGTAACAAGCCGCATTTATAGAGTAGGGTTTTCTATAATAAGAGATCAGCTGCAGACACATGCTCGGGTGTCCTTTACAAAATGCGGTTTGGTTGTTGGTGCTTATGATCAAGCTGTATATACAGGCGATGTTCTAGCCAGGTCTCTTCCTAAAGGAGCTATTGTTCTTTCTCTAGGCAAAGCCTGCCCTGACGGCTTCGCTTTGTTAGAGGAAGGTAACCCGCCAGCGGCGTGGGTCTCTGATGAGCCTACTATTAAGTTGAAGCACGGTAATTTCCCTGCTGCCGTAGACGGCCCAGCAGGTGATGTATTACACACCAGCGTATCCTTATTTCAGCAAGAGGATCCTGGCATAGTACTGTTCGACGGGTTCGATAGTAAGATATACGTAGAGAGAAACTCATTGTTTTCAACAACTGGTTCCTCTGGTAGGGTGGACGTGCCTGATCGAGACGGGCAGGCTTCGCACGAGCACGAAATAAAGAAAGCCAAAGCAGTGCCTGTCTCTGTTAACTTCTTGTTATGTAAGCGGTTATGAAAAAAGAGTTCATAAGTAAACCACACACGTTATCGCTTCTACGTAACGGTAATCTAAGCGCAGGCCTAGGGCACTGGTTCGGTAGCTACCTTCGTCATGTTAAGGTAAAACAGCCCTCTTCAGAAGCGCCCATTCCCGCGTATGCGGTGTCTGCTGCAGTAGCCGACGCTGCGTATTTTCCGGATGGCATCCCTGTGGGACTCAACCAGTTCGTTGATCATCCAGCCCTGTTCACGTTTCCGTCTAGAAGAACAGCTAATCGCGTTGAAATGTTCATCGTGGATGAGAACCGCGCGTATGTTCGCCTATTGCCTGAAAGTACGGTAGACGGCGCTCCTAATGCTGTGCCTGTAACGCATCCCTTTTTGTTTTCTGATTTTAATGGACATGTTCCCGTAAAGCCTGGGTCAGATGTCCTTTTAGTTAACTACGATAAGGTGGCGTATAGCGGTACGTATAAGGCGGGTGGGGTTGTACAGAACTTCGGGCCGCTAGGAGCGTCTTCTGGCGTAGAGTTTCATATACTAGAGCTGGGCTCCGCTAAACTCTCTTTCTTATCATCAGTGGATATTGTTATCGATAGTTCAACCACGGTTAGCGTATCCACAATAACATCGACCACTAAGCAGCTTGTCTTTTTTGGAGACGCGCCTAACTTAACTACTGTATTC